>Ga0207675_100000190_pt1 | contig 55772 bp, 39 predicted proteins | sample KBSSwiS42_FD_184305 | JGI IMG/M metagenome (GOLD analysis project Ga0207675, IMG submission 184305) | Switchgrass rhizosphere microbial communities from Kellogg Biological Station, Michigan, USA - KBS Switchgrass S4-2 (SPAdes) (version 2) | ecosystem: Host-associated > Plants > Roots >...
TCAACAACGATGGCGCCGACAAGGTGAGTTACACGGCCTCGAGCGTAGCGGGGCAAGCCCGTGCGATGGTCGAGGCTCTGCTCATGGCCGGCGCGTCGCCCGACGACGTCGGGTACGTGGAGTGCCATGGAACGGGCACGGCGGTCGGTGATCCGCTGGAGATCGACGCGTTGACCCGCGCATTCCGCACTGGGACGGAACGGCGCGGCTTCTGCGCGATCGGCTCGGTCAAGACAAATATCGGGCACCTGGAACAGACGGCCGGGCTCGCCGCGCTGATCAAAACTGCCCTGGCGTTGAAGAACGGAAAAATCCCACCCAGCCTCAACTTCCGCAATCCCAATCCCAAGATCGACTTCGCCGCCAGCCCATTCTTCGTCAATACGTCATGCCGCGACTGGTCGCAGGGCGAGCGTCCCCGATTCGCGGCGGTCAATTCGCTCGGTCTCGGCGGGACGAATGCCTTTGTCGTGCTCGAAGAGCCGCCGGCGGCAACCGAGGCGGCGGGCGAGCCGGAACTCGCATTGTTCACGCTGTCGGCAAGGACTGACGCCGCATTGCGTGCATCGATCGAGCGTCACCTCGCGTGGCTCGCGCACGATCAAACGCCGTTGCCCGATATTTGCTTTACCAGCACCAGCGGGCGAACGCACTTTCCTTTGCGCTTTGCGGCCGTCGTGCGCTCGAAGGAACAGCTACGAGACGCGCTTGCCGCAGACGCCGCCAACTGCACCGCTTCGCGTCCGACCGAAGCGCGAAAGCTGGCCTTTCTGTTCTCCGGGCAGGCGTCGCAGTATCCGCGCATGGGCGCGGAGCTCTATCGCCATCAGCCGATATTCCGAGAGGAAATCGATCGCTGCGCAGCCATCGTCGGCAACCGTCTGGAACGGCCGCTCATAGACGTCCTGTTCTGCGACCACACGGATGGCAGCCTGATCGACGAAACGGCCTACACCCAGCCGGCGCTATTCGCGGTGCAGGCGGGCCTCGTGGCGCTGTGGCGCTCCTGGGGCATCGTTCCTGACGCCGTCCTCGGGCACAGCGTCGGCGAGTTCGCGGCCGCCTATTGCGCGGGCGTGTACACGCTGGAGCAGGCGCTCGAGCTGGTCGCGGAGCGAGCGCGCCTCATGCAAGGCCTGCCACGGAGCGGCGTCATGGCCGCTGTCTTCGCCGACGAAGCGACCGTCGCGGCCGAGATCAAGCAATGCGACCGGGCAGACGTTGCGATCGCTGCATTGAACGGGCCAGCCAACACGGTGGTCTCGGGCGCGCGGGACGCAGTCGCTGCTCTCGTTGCGCGATTTGAAGCTCTCGGCATTCGGTGCCGATTGCTGAGCGTCTCCCACGCCTTCCACTCCCCGTTGATGCGGCCGGCTGCCGACGCCTTCGTTGCGGTCGCAGCGTCCGCGCAGGGCCAGCCGCCGGCCATCCCGTGGATCTCGACCGTCTCCGCGAAGCCGATGCAGGGCCCGCCTGATGCGAGCTACTGGCGTGACCACGCGCTCAGTGTCGTGCGTTTTGCCGAGGGCGTGCAGGTCCTCGGTCAGGCCGGCGTGTCCGACTCGGTCGAAATCGGACCCGGCAGCACTTTGCTGGCGCTCGCGCGGCAGAATGGTAACGCGGACGCCAAGACGTGGCTCGGCTCCCTCAGCAGGCGAGGTGAGGCGAACGAGATCCTGACCAGTCTCGGAACGCTCTATCGCCGTGGATTCGATATCGATTGGGAAGGATTCAACCGGCCCTCGCCTGGTCGTCGCGTGTCGCTGCCGACCTATCCGTTCGAGCACCGCCGGTTCTGGATCGAGGCCGATGCCGCGCCGCGACCGCTGGCCGCTTCCTCCAAAGGACTGACCGGCGTGCGGCTGCGCTCGGCGATGCCGGATGCGCAGTTCGAGAACACCTACAGCCTGCAACGTTTCGGTTATCTCGATGATCATCGCATCTATGGCATGCCGGTCCTGCCGACGACGGTCGGGTTGGCGGCATTGCGGGATGCCGCGCGTCAGTATTTCGGTTCCGACACGGTCGAGATCGCCAACCTGCAATATCGCGAGGCGATGGTGTTGCCGGACAGCGGCGAGCGCATCGTGCAATCGATCCTCACTCCCGTGGACGACTCGACGGCAGAGTTTCGGTTCGCCAGCACGTCTGCAAATGGCGCCGACGACTGGCGAACCCACATGGTCGGCGTGGCGCGCAAGGAGAGCCCGGCGCGCAATGGTCACGCCGCTCCGCTCGAACTCGATCGCGTCAGGCAAAGGTGCGCCGCGTCGATCCCGGTCGACCGCTATTATGAAGGTTTGCGCGCGCTCGGATTGGAATATGGCGAATCGTTTCGCGGCATCGAGATGTTGCAGCGGGGCAGCGGCGAGGTTTTGACACGGGTTCGGCTGCCCACGCATCTCTCCGTTGACGGTCACTCCGGACTGCATCCGGCCCTTCTCGATGCCTGTCTGCACCTCTATCCCGCTCTGGTCGACGCCTATGGCGATTTCACACAAGCCCCCAAGGAGCCGCGACGCACCTACCTGCCGATCAGCGTCGAACGTTTCCACTGTGCGGCCGGGGTTCATTCCCGCGAGGTTTGGGTGCATGGCGCACACCGGCAACCCCGAAACGGCAACTCGGAGATTTTCACCGCCGATATCGTCATCTACCAGGACGACGGCCGGTTTGCGGCCGCGATTGAAGGATTGTCGCTGAAGCCGTTGCCGCCGGAAGTATTGCAGCCCCACATGCTAACTGCGCCGGATCCGCTCGTTCAGACCGCGAAAGCCAGCCCGACGGTCCGCCCCGAAGGGCGCGGCTCGGATGCGGTAGCCATCGGCTCGCAATTGCGAGCAGCGACCGGGATGCAACGCCGCGAGTTGCTCATCGCTTTTGTCCGCCGTGAGGCCATGAAGACATTGGGCATCACGGAAACGATCGATGCGGCCCGCCCACTTGGGGAACTGGGGCTCGATTCGCTGATGTCAGTTACGCTCCTGAACCGGCTGGAGGCAGCCCTTGGCATCAAGATTTCGGCCGTAAAGCTGATTCAGGGCCCCAGCGTCGAGCAACTTGCGGATGACATTCTGCCGGACCTGACGGCGGCCGATGATGAAGCCCGGCCGCAACCGATCCTGATAGAGCCTGAACACTCGGCCGGCGGTTGGCCGATCGTCACCGAAGTGATCGCCAGCCATGATGAAGCGCAGTCGCAACCAATCGTGATTCCGGCCAAACATTTGGCTGGCCGTTGGCTTGTCATTGCGGGCCCGCGGGCTGCTCCCCGACTTCGGCTGTTTTGCTTTCCGTTCGCCGGTGGAGGCTCGGCCGTTTATCGAAACTGGGGGCAGTTCGTCGACCAAAGCATCGAGGTGGTCGCAATCGAGCCTCCCGGCCGGCTCGGCCGCATCGCCGAAAATCCGGTCACCGACCTGAAGGAATTCGTCGAACAGCTGCTTGCTGAGATGAGAGGCCTGCTCGACCGGCCGTTTGCGTTCTTCGGCCATTGCCTCGGCGCCTTGACGATGTACGAGACCGCGCGCCGGCTCATCCGTACCACCGGATTGCGGCCGCAGCATCTGTTCGCCTCGGGAGCCCGCCCGCCGGACCGTATCGGGGACCAAGGTCGCTTCGAAGAGCGTGTGATGCGGGATTTGTTGAAGCTGGCGGAATACCGCATCAGCCTGCCGGTTTACGCGCAACCCGAAGGGGTGTTCTCGGAGCTCATTCGCCATTTCAATGTTCGTGCAACGGAGCAGCTTCTCAGTGAGCCGGAGTTGCGAGAGCTGATGTTGCCGGTCGTGCGCGCGGAATTTCAGATGGCGAGCAATTACCAATTCGTGGCCGAGCCGCCCTGGGAGATCCCGATCACATGCTTCGCGGCGAAAGGCGATCCCTACGTATCGCGCAAGCACGCCCTGGGCTGGGGGCGTTTCACCAATTCACGTCTGCAGGTCCACATCAGGGAGGGCGCCCATTTCGCCGTGGTGGAGGACATGGCGTTCATCCAGGATGTCATCAACCGGGAACTGCAGGATCTCACCTGGACCGCGCAGCCGAGCGCCCCGGCTTGGTAGCTCGTCGTGATGTGCGCCATGACCGCAGATCCGCACGCAAATAGTCGTTGACCGGGCCGGCTACCGGGGTACCATACAGGTTGCAGTTTGAGCACGGGCAACTGCAAGCTGAAGGCGCAAACGTGTAGACAATTCCACAAAGATAGGATGCGAATAGGGCTCGGAACCAAGCCGCGTCCCGAAATGTCCGACAGCATGGGGGTTATCACATGAATGCCGACGAAGATGTGAAGGACGCTAAGAGCGGATCCAGCGGGCAAGCCAATTCCAGGCCGGTCGGAGCGACAAATCAGCCGGCGAAACGACGCACAGCAACCAAGCGAGCGCCGGCCGCCGCGAAAAAAGCCAACGGCGGGAAGACGAGGTCGAGCGAACAGGCGTCTCCGAATGTCGCCGCTCGCGAGGCCTTCGAAGATCTGGTGAGAGAGTTAGGCGGGCCAGCCGCGGCCATGAAGGCACTCGAGGCGATTGTGATGAGCCGCAGCAGCGCGGCAAGGCAGGGCCGCAAGGGCAGCGGGCCCAAGCGAGCGATTTGTCTCGCCGGCGGAGGTCCGGCAGCCGGGTTGCACATCGGGGTTTTGCAGGGCCTGAAGGAGCACGGGATAGATTTCGACAACGAGAATTCCGTGTGGGCGCTCTCGTGCATCGGCGCCTGGGTGGGCATCATCTATAACCAGGCCAAGGACGGTAAAGGGCTCGAAGCAACCCTAGAGTTCTTCCGCAACGTGTTCCGCGAGGATGAGTCGTTCAGAAGCTTTCCAACCAACACGATATTTTCACCCGATTGGTTCGGCTACCTCGATGCCATGCAGGATTTTCTCTGCGAGCCGCAGAATTATAGAAATGCTTTCGTGCCACGAAAAATGATGGAGTCCTTCCTCTACACGCTGTCAGGCCTGCGCGACCGAAAGAACTGGAGGCACTTCAGCGAGGGAGATTTCAATCGCTGGACGCTCAATCACGTCCTGGCCGTGCACCCGGTTTCGCGCTTTTTGACCGCCCTGATCTTCAAGTCCAAGATCAATGGCCGGACCAAGCTTCACTATCCAGACAGCAAATTCTTGACTGACATCAAGTTTGAAAGACTCTATGAGCCTGGCAAACCGTACATTTTTCACAATGCGTGGAATCTGACAAAACAAAAACTTCAACTGTTCTCCAATTGGGACCCGGAGGGAGAGAGCTACAAGCGTATTACCCCCGCGAGCCTGTGCGCCTGCTCGGCGTTGCCGTTGATCGAACAAACCGTCCAGATCGACGGAGATACCTATTGTGAGGGAGCGCTGGTCGACACCGTCAATTTCGAGGATTTGGTCGAAGACCATCCTGATCTGGACGAAATATGGATCAGCCGAATCGTTGATTCCGGCCAAATTGTTGCCCCCAAGAATATGCTCGATTCGACGGCGAACCTTTGCGAGCTGTTCGCCGCTACGGTGGGCGAAGATGATGTCAAGCTGTTCAAATATCACGTCAAGGAAACGGTTCTGAACCGCACCAAACGCAAGTGGACCGGCACCATCATCGAGGTCCAGGTCGAGAGGAACATCAATTTCGAGTGGTCGCACACCAACCTCGAGAACGGGTGCGAAAGAGGCCGTGAGGCGGCGCACCAAGCTTACAGAAGATACGCCCGCGACATCGAAGACAAAAAACCAAATGAACTGTTGATAGTGGCACCAACAGAAAAAGAAAAAGAGGAAAGAGAACAAGCAAGGAGAGAATGGATCATCGCAACTGAGCAAGCAATGCCTTGGCTTCGCGCAGGTCGCGGGTATTGGAGCCCTCGCTGAAACGACCATAGATCGGAGCTAGCACGTTATGCGCCTCGGCGTGCTTGTCCTGATTGATCCAAAGCTTGGCCAGGTCGGTCGCGGCGCGAAGCTCGAGCGACGCCGCCTGTTGGCCCCGGGCCGTTCGTAAAGCCTGATCGAGCAGGGCTTCCGCCTCGGCATCCGGCGCGCCGCGCGTGAGCAATGCGCGCGCCTTGAGCCGATATAGTTCGGCTTCGAAGAACCGCTCGCTGTTCTGGCTCACGATCGAAAGGCCGTGCTCGATTGTCTCCAGCGCCGCCTCGGGTTCGTTCTGGAGCAGCAGAGCCGGACACAGCAGCACGAACTGCGCCGTGATACCCAGTTGATAGCCGGCGGTCTGATACTCCCCCAACTCGGCCACCACCTCGTCAAGACGGCTGCCCGAAGTATCCAGCATGGCCATGCAGATGCCCCGGATGGAGCGGGACAGCCCGAGCCATTGCCGGAATCCGTGTTGCTCCGATATGGCGAGACAACGCTCGGCATAGCCTTGCGCGATGACCGGCTCGCCGCGCAGAGCGTGAAGAACGGCGGCATAATACCAGGCGTAAGCGTGCGTATGCGCGTGCTGGACCGCATCAGCGCGTTCAAGCGCGGCTTCCATTCGTGCAACGGCCTCGTCGGGGTGGCCGAGAATCCAAAGCACCCAGGCCATAAGCACCAGCATGGACACGCCTGCGTCCTGGCCGGCCACCCGAGCCGCAATCCTGTCGGACTCCTGACTTGCGCCGAACACCTCAAGCGCGCGTTCGAGCGTGTCGCGGGCGTCGGCGATGCGTCCCATGAACATGAGAATCATCGCCTGCCCGCGGATTCCGTTGAGCAATGCCGGCTGATTGCCGCGTGCTTCGGCGGCGCTCGGCAATCCGGCGATGGCCTCGAGCGCCTGCGGCAGCTCGCCTCGCACGACGCTCGCGGTCGCCAGCCAGAACATCACCTGCAGATATTCCGGCGGCTCTCCGAGCCGCTCGCACAGCTCGCGAGCGCGGGTGAAGGTCGCCACCGCCTTGCCCGCAGCCGGCCCGTGCGTGGCGATGAGACACGGCCCCAAGACCAGCTGAAGATCGAGCTCAGCCCTGTCCTTGTCCTCTCCGGCCGGCAAGCGGCCGATCACCTCGATGCCGTGCTGCGCATGCGCCATGGCCTCGATGTTGGCCGAGCGCAAGGCGGCGTTCTTGCCGGCCTGCAACCAGTATCCGATGGCTTTGTCGATAAGCCCGGCTTCCGTGAGATGGTGCGCCAGGGTTTCGGGCTGAGATTGAGCGACCTCGGGAAATTTTTGCTCGAGTGCGCTCGCGATAGCCGCGTGCAGATGGCCGCGACGGGTTTTCAAGAGGCCGGCATAGGCGGCGTCCCGCACGAGCGCGTGCTTGAAGGCATAAACCGCATGCGGAATTTCGCCGCGTCGGAAAATCAACTCCGCCTGCACCAGTTGATCAAGCGCGTCCTCCAGTCTGTCCTTCGGTAGCCCGGCGACGGCGCTCAGCAATTCGTAATGGAAGTCGCGACCCGCGACGGCGCCGATCTGGGCGACCTCCCGCACCGGCGCCAACCGATCAAGCCGCGCCATCAGCGACGCGTGCAATGTCGTCGGGATCCCAAGCGATGGCAGCGGACGCTCAAGCACATAATTCCCGTCCCGCTGCTGCATCATCTGACTTTCCAACACCGTCTTGGTCAGTTCCTCGATGAACAAAGGCACGCCATCGGTGCGCGCGAGAATCTCGTCCGTCACCTCCTTCGGCAGAGACTTGCCGCCCGCCACCTGCTCGATCAATGCCGTGCCGTCACGTCGGCCCATGCGTGTGAGTGGGATCGTCGTCATGTGCGGGTAACCGGGCCAGGGTGGCGTGAACTCTGGCCTGGCAGTCATGAGCAGCAGCGCCCGAAGTCGCGGCATCTGCTCCACCGCAGCGGCGAGCAGCTCCAGCGAGGTTGGGTCGATCCAGTGGACATCCTCGAAAGTAATGAAAACGGGCTGCTTGGCCGCCACAGAGTTGAGCTGGGCCAACAGCGCGGCCAGCGTTTTCTCCTTGCGTTTCTGCGGACTCAACTCCTGTAGCCGGTAGCGATCACCGGCCGGCAACGCGAAAAGATTGGCCAGTACCGCAGTGTCTTCCGGATCTCCCGTGGACCGTGCAACTAATGTCTCGAGTTTGGACAGCTTCTCCAAGGGAGTGTCGCCACGCTCAAACTTGGCGGCGCGCTCCAGCTGCCCGATGAACGGAAACAGCGCGCTGTTGACGTTGTGGGCGGAGCAGAAAAAGCGCAATATGGTGTGTCGTTCGTCTTGAATCCGCTCTTGCAGCGCGAGGGCGATGTGCGACTTGCCGATACCCGGCTCGCCGGTCAGCACCACCACGCAACCTTCGCCCTCCACCGCCGTCCGCCAGCGGCGCAACAGCAAGTCGATCTGTTCCTCGCGGCCGATCAGCGGTGTCAATCTGGTCTTGTGTTGTGCCTCGAAGCGGCTTTCCACTCCGCTCGTCCGCACGACGTGCCAGGCTTGTATCGGTTCCGCCCAGCCCTTGAGCGCGACCGGACCAAGATCGCGGTATTCGAAATGTCCGCCGGTGAGCTGGCGCGTGCTCTTACAGATCAGCACCGTACCGGGCTCGGCCACCGTTTGCAGACGCCCGGCAAGGTTCGGTGTCTCACCAATGACCGCCTGCTCCTGAGAGGCGCCTTCGCCGATCAGATCGCCCACGATGACGGTGCCGGTGGCGATGCCAACGCGGACATGCAGCTCGGTGCCGATATCCGTCTTCAGGCCCGCGACGGCTTCGACCAGCGCCAGCCCTGCGCGCGTCGCCTGTTCGGCATCATCTTCATGCGCCTGGGGGTAGCCAAAATAGGCGAGGACGCCGTCCCCCATGTATCGAGCGATCATGCCCTGGTAACGGCCGATAATCTCCTTGATACAGGTGTGATAGGCCCCGATCACCCGCCGCAAGTCCTCGGGATCGAGGCGCACTGAAAGTTCGGACGAGCCCACCAGATCGCAAAACATGACGGTGAGCTGGCGCCGTTCAGCGTCCGTTCGCGGCACCGACTTGGGGGCCGGCTCTGGTGGTATGAGAATGGGGGCCTGCAGTTCTCCGATCGCGCGCAGCATCTTGCGACGATGCCCGAGCAGGACGCCCAGATCCTTGAGGTCCTGCTCCGTCAGATCGGAGACGACCGAGAGATCAATGGCGTTCTCGGAAAAGCGCTGGGCATACTCGCCCAAGCCGATCGAAGCCAACCACTCTGCAATTCCAGTCATGGCAAACCTATGGCCTGCACACGCGACGATAACACGGACGGGGCGCGCGAAGGCATATCAGCCCGCGCAACCGCCGGTAGGCGACGACCGTCACGCGCACAGAACATCCTCCGGTCTGCATTCGTCTAGTCCTTTCGAGCGCATCAGGGGAGTACGGACTGGACGGGCGGCACACGAAGGGCCGATCTACCCGGTCTGGAGCTTGGGCTATCCGCGGTGACATCGCCGAAGGCGATCCCGCCCGCGCCCGAGGGAATTGCTTTACCTTAAATCGCGATTTCGATCCGAACGCTCGGCTCGGCAACATGATCTTGACTGAAGTCGGCAATTTTTGCGGATCATGCTTTACCACCGATCAGCCGAGAACAAAGTCGGTACGCGGCCGCCATCAGCCGCATGGCAGGAAAGCCGTGAAACGGGTAACTTCGGTTCTGTCTTGTAAGCGTTGGAGTTGGTCATGGCGCCCCGTGCCTATTGGAAGGGCTACCTGAAACTGTCGCTCGTCTCGTGCCCGATCGCATTGTATCCGGCAACCTCCGAGCGGGAGAAGATCACCTTCCATCAGCTCAACAAGACCACCGGCAACCGCATCAAGTACCGCAAGGTCGACGCCGAGAGCGGCGACGAGGTGGAAGCCGCCGACATCATAAAAGGCTATGAGGTGGGCAAGGGCGAATACCTCCAACTCGCGCCCGAGGAGCTTGAAGCGATCGCGATCGAGAGCAAGCGGGTGATCGAGATCGACGAGTTCGTGCCGAGGAAGGAGATCGACGAAGTCTACTTCAACAGCCCGTACTACGTCGTGCCGGATGGCGAAATCGGTCAGCAGGCTTTCGCGGTGATCCGCGAGGCGGTCCGAAAGGAAGGCATGGTCGCCCTCGGCAAGGTCGCCTTCACTTCGCGCGAGCACATCATCGCCCTCGAACCCCGCAACAAGGGCCTCCTCGGCGTAACGCTGCGCTACCCCTACGAGGTGCGCAAGCAAGCCGACTTCTTCGACGACATCGAGGACGAGCAAGTCCCGAAAGACATGCTCGAGCTCGCCACCCACATCGTCAAGACCAAGGCCGGCCACTTCGATCCGGCCAAGTTCAGCGATCAGTACGAGAACGCGCTGAAGGAACTGTTGGAGCGCAAGCAGTCCGGAGCCAAGATCGAGCACGCCAAGGAACGCGAGCCAGCGAAGGTGATCAATCTCATGGATGCGTTGCGCCGCAGCGTGCAGGGCGAGCGCCAAGCGACGGCCCAGCCCAAACAGAGCCCTGCGCAGCCGAAAAAAGGACGCAAGCGGATCGAAGGGCAGCGGGAAATGCTGCTCCCGATCGAGGGCAAGCAGTCCGCCCGCGAGCCAGCCAGGAAGGCCAAGGCCAACCGCGCGGCCGGTGCGGTGGAGGCCCGCCCCGCCGCCAGGAAACGCTCGGGCCGATAGCCCAGGGCGATAGCGGCCTGCTATTCGTGGGCCGCGCTCCATTACCGCGCCGCCGGTTTCGACTGGCCCGTCCCGCACCGATGATCACCGCTTGCCGGTGATCAGCGCGCCGATCCCGTGCTCGCGTCTTCGCGGCATGTATCCGGACGCGGGATCACGCCGCGGCGGTCGGGCGGCACCTTGCAATTGTCGACACGCTGCTCGTCGCTGGCCTTGCCGCCAAGCCGCTCCTTGCCGGTGCGGGTGGGTGCGGCCTCCATCTGCTTGGCGTTACTGTCTTCGCGCGCCCCCTCGGCCGCCGCGGCCAACCCCGCCTGCAGCGCGAGCGTCAGCGCCGCCGCTCGCGCCAGAGTCCACCCGGTCATCGCAGGCAACATGAGCGCACTCCTTACCTCGCGACGTTGTCGCCGCGTCGCCATTGCCGGCGCGCAGCCTAGGGGCTCGGAGGATCGCCGGCACCCCGGTCCTTGCTTTCAATCAATGGCGGCGCGCGTGCTCGCGAGACCGCGCTCAGAGCACCGGGCTCCAGGCCGCCGGCACCAGGCGATAACCGGTGCCGGCCTTCTCGATGTAACCGAGTCCCGGGAACGGAAAGTGATAGCCGCAAACAAGGATCTTCTCGGCCGAAGCCATGTCGTAGATGCGCCGGCGGGTTTGCACTGCCTTCTCCGGCTCATGATCGAACATGACCTGCCAGTCGGGATTGCGCAGGAACAGCTCGGGCACGTTGGTGACGTCGCCCTGGAAAAACAACCGTCCTGACCCCGATGCGATGACGAACGAGGTGTGACCGGGCGTGTGGCCGCTGGATTCGACCGCGGTGATGCCGGGAGCGACCTCCTGGCCCCAGTCGTAGCGCGTGACCTTGTCCGCGAGATTGGAAAAAATCTTGCGATTGAACCCGAACGACGCCTTGGTGAAGCCCTCGGGCGCCTTGCTCATGTTGTCGTCGTTCATCCAGAACGCCCAGTCGACGGACGGCACCTTGATCTCGGCATTCGGAAAGGCAAGCGCGCCATCCGGGGTCTTCAGCCCGAGGATATGGTCGCCATGCATATGGGAGATCAGAACGATGTCGATCGCCTTCGGGTCGATGCCGGCGGCGGCCAAGGTGAAGGGCAACAGCCCGACCGTGGGACCGAGACCGGGCCCATAGCCGGTATCGATCAGTACGAGTTTGGCGCCGGTATTGACCACGATCGGATTGAACGGCGCGATGATGCTGCCCTTAGGCATATACGCGGCTTCGGCGGCTGCGAGCACCTGCTCGTTGCTGATATTGCGCACGAAGGTGGCAGGGAGCGGGATCGCTCGCGCGCCGTCGCTGACGACGGTGATTTCGAAATCGCCGAGTTTCGAGCGATAGAAGCTTGGCGCCTGTTTGCCGCTGAGCGGTGCGGCGGCGTGAACGGACGCAGCCGCGAATGGCGCGAGCGCTACAGACGCGGCGGCGCCGGTGAGGATGTGGCGGCGGGACAACTCGGTCATGGTGTTCTCCTGGGTTGCGAGCGGAACCCTTGTGAGCAAAGTACCTGCGCGACGTGAGGACACGGCTACGGTGCCCGATATTCGAGTGCCTGCTTTGCCTGTTCGACTACGGCCGCGGGCGTGGCAAAGATATTCTCGGCCAGCGCCTGCAGCTCCTCGCCCGAGATCGGATCGATGACGAGCCCGACCTTCTTTGCCTCCGCCAGCAGTTCCTGATCGCGCATCGTGGCCATGAATGCCATCCGCAGGGCCGCGACCCGCTCCGCCGGCACGCCGGGCGACATCATATACGGCCGGCCGAACGTTTCCGAGCTGTAGATCAATTCCATCACGCGGCGATGCTCCGGCGTCTTGGCAAACTCGACGGCGAGCGGCACGCCCATCCTGCTGATGTCGGGATGCCCCTTGTCGTGCTCCTGGACCAGCACGCGGATGAAGCCGGATTTGATCCAGTCCGGACGTTGCGCCTGCAGGCTCGACCAACTGAAGCCGCACAGCCCCTTCACCTCGTTCTTTTCGATGGCGAGCGTGATCTCGCGGGTGCCTGGATAGCCGCTGACCAGGCGAAACCTGGTGCCCGTCATGTTGTTGAGCATCGCCGGAAAATCGCGCGTCGAGGTGCCGGGCTGGCTGGCGCCGATGATCAGCTCCTGGCTGAACAGGTCCTTGAAGGACTTCACCGCCGCGTCGGCGCGCGCAATGCACACGTAGTGGTCGATGGTCGCGGAGCCGAGATGGACGAACTTGGTGGCGTCGTGGCGCAGCCGCTTGGTGTCGCCGAGCAGCGCGTCGAGCAGCGACTCGAGGACCGCGCTGTTCTGCAGCGCGCCGATCACCGTGCCGTCCTTCGGAGCCACGTTGTAGACGTGCGCGGCCGCAGCGTTGCTCCCCGCTCCCGTCATGTTGCTCACCACCATCGCGGGATTGCCGGGAATGTGCCTGGGCATATGCCGGGCGAGCAGCCGCGCGTAGATGTCGTAACCACCGCCGGCCGAGGAGCCGACGATGACAGTGATCTGCTTAGCCCTGTAGAACTGGGCAACGGACTCCTGGGCGGGCGCGCCATCGACCGACACGGCGGCTACGATCACGGCGCATGCAAGACGGCACCACATCGCGTCCTCCGTCGGGTGCGCGCGGCGTGGTGGCCACGCCGGGTCTCGCGCACCGTACAAAGGGGATGATACCCCGCGCAATGGGCACGGGCAGGAACGCGAGGAGCGTTCAGGACAGCGGCTCGTCGTGGGCGGTCGCAGGGCGGCGGCGGCTGCCGCCGGTCAAAATCCGCAGCTCGTCGTCACCTTGAGCGTGAAGGCGTCGATCTCGAACTCGGATGCGAGGTCACGACCGGACAGCTTGAGCCAGTGGTCCTGCGCGGTATATGCCAGCTGTTCGCGCGCGCCCGGGCACTCATACTTCATATGCGCGCTGTTCTGCAGGTGGTGCACCATTTCATGCACCAGAACGGACAGGTCCGCCGGTGTCTCACCGGTCCAGGTGTCCGGCAGGAAGATCGTCCTGGTGCGATCGTCATACACGGCAACAGCTTCGCGGCCATGTGGGCCACCAGTGTTGTCGGCAAGTGACGTCAGCACATCGCGCCGTTGCGCCGGAGTGAAAGCCTGATAGCGTAGGAACGTGATTTCCACCGCGGGCACCAGCTTCAGCTGCGGATGATCGTAGTCCGGCGGAAGCGCGAAATTGGCGGAGATCCAGGTCACGATGGCCGTCAACAACGCTGCGTACATCTCAGCCTCCCAAGTCGCGACAGCAGGAGACCACGAGTCGCGGCGCCGAGATGTGAACTGGATCACGTCGCACCGTGCCGCCGTTCGCCGCTACGCGAACACCGGTCTGAGCGGATCAGCTTGACGGTCCGGCGTCGTGTGGGGCGGATGCCGCGCCAGGCCGGGCTGCTAAAGCCGCAGTTGTCGCAGGCGCAAGGAATTGGCAACGACGCTCACTGAGGACAGCGCCATGGCGGCGGCCGCGATCACAGGTGACAGCAGGATGCCGAACAGAGGATAGAGCGCACCGGCGGCGATAGGCACACCCGCCGCGTTGTAGACAAAGGCGAAGAACAGATTTTGCCTGATATTGCGCATAGTCGCGGCCGACAACCGGCGTGCGCGGACGATGCCGGTGAGATCGCCCTTGAGCAAGGTGATGCTCGCGCTCTCGATGGCGACATCGGTCCCGGTGCCCATAGCGATGCCGACATCGGCGGCCGCAAGCGCAGGAGCATCATTGACCCCGTCGCCCGCCATGGCCACCACGCGGCCCTGCTGGCGGAGCTTCACGACCACCGCGCTCTTCTGGTCGGGCAACACCTCCGCTTCCACATCCTCGATGCCAAGGCGCCGGGCAACGGCCTGTGCGGTGGTACGATTGTCGCCGGTCAGCATGACGACGCGCACACCATCCTGGGCCAGCAGCTTGAGCGCCTCTGATGTGGTGGGCTTGATCGGGTCGGCGATAGCAATCACCGCGGCGAGCTTGCGGTCGACGGCGAGAAAGATGGCGGTAGCACCGTCGGCGCGAAGCCGTTCGGCCTCACCGTCCAGATCGGCCGTATCGATCCCCAGCTCATGGAGGAATTTCGCGTTGCCGAGACGTACCCGTCGGCCATCGACCACGCCGACTGCGCCTTTGCCCGTGGGCGAGTCGAATTCGGACACCGGCGACAATGGGAGCCCGCGCTCCCGGGCGGAGGCAACAATTGCGGCCGCGAGCGGATGCTCGCTCGCCTTCTCCACGCTGGCGGCCAGTCGCAGCGCCTCGCTCTCCTCGAAACCGGCCGCCGGCGCCACCGCCACAACCTTGGGCCTGCCCTCCGTCAGCGTGCCTGTCTTGTCGACCACGAGCGTGTCGACCTTCTCCATGCGCTCGAGCGCTTCGGCGTTCTTGATCAGCACGCCGGCCTGGGCGCCGCGTCCGACGCCGACCATGATCGACATCGGCGTCGCCAGCCCGAGCGCGCAGGGACAGGCAATGATCAGAACCGTAACGGCAGCCACCAGGCCGTAGGCATAACGCGGTTCCGGACCGAACATCGCCCAGGCTACGAATGCCGCAATCGCAAACAGGATCACGGTGGGCACGAACCAGCCTGCGACCTGGTCGGCGAGGCGCTGAATTGGTGCGCGCGAGCGCTGCGCCGCCGCCACCATCTGCACGATCCGCGCGAGCATGGTGTCGCGGCCGACCTTCTCGGCCCGCATCACGAAGCTGCCGGTAGTGTTGAGGGTGCCGGCAATGACTTTGTCGCCAACCTGCTTGGTCACCGGCATCGATTCCCCCGTGACCATCGACTCGTCCAGGGCAGAGCGACCTTCGACGATCATGCCGTCGACCGGGACCTTCTCGCCTGGCCGCACGCGCAGCAGGTCACCGACCACAATCGCGTCGAGCGCAACCTCCTCTTCCTGGCCGTCGGCGCGGATGTGCCGGGCGGTCTTGGGGGCGAGATCGAGCAACGCGCGAATAGCGCCCGATGTCTGCTCGCGGGCGCGCAGCTCGAGCACCTGTCCCAGCAGCACAAGCACCGTGATGACGGCGGCGGCTTCGAAGTAGACGGCGACCGTGCCGTCGGGCCCGCGGAACGCGGGCGGAAACAGCCCGGGGAACACGATGGCGATCACGCTGTACAGCCACGCCACCCCGGTGCCCATGGCAATGAGGGTGAACATGTTGAGATTGCGCGTGACGAGCGATTGCCATCCGCGCACGAAGAATGGCCAGCCCGCCCACAGCACCACCGGCGTCGCGAACACAAACTGGAGCCAGTTCGACCAGGTCGGGTCGACGATCATATGCAGGTTGGCAAGATGGCCGCCCATCTCAACGACCACGACCGGGAGCGCGAGAGCGAGCCCCAGCCAGAAGCGCCGCCTCATATCGACAAGCTCGGGATTCGGCTCCGACGTGGCCGCGACGAGTTCGGGCTCCAGCGCCATGCCGCAGATCGGACAGGCCCCCGGCCCTACCTGGCGGATCTGCGGATGCATCGGGCAGGTGTAGATGGTGCCCGCCGGCACGGCCGGCGACGCCGTCATCGCGGAAGGCGCGAGATATTTCGCCGGGTCGGCCTGGAATTTGGCTTGGCACCCCGCCGAACAGAAATAGTAGGGCCGCCCGGCATGTTGGTACCGATGAGGCGTGGTGTGAGGATCGACCACCATGCCGCATACGGGATCGCGCACGCGCTCCGCCGTCCCGCTCGCATCGCCAGCGGGTCCATGAGCATGCCCGCCGTGCGGCCCACGCGAGGCACCGGCGCAAGACTGGGGCTGGCCTGCAACCGTCTCTTTCATGGCGGACAACCTCACCTGGGAGCCGCAACCGCTGCCGTTGCGGATAGCCTCACACTCCAAGAACGCTCTTGCGCCCTATACCATAGGGGGGTATATATCGAACATGCGAAAGGACATCAAGGCATCTTGCGCGAAACGGCTCAACCGGATCGAAGGCCAGGTCCGCGGAATCGCGCGTATGGTCGCGGACGACCGCTACTGCATCGACGTCGTCACGCAGATCTCGGCGGTCCGCGCTGCATTGCGGCGGCTGGAAGAGGAAATCCTGCGCGATCACGTGGGGCACTGCGTCGAGCATGCGATCGCGTCGGGCAACAAGGCCGAGCAGCGTCGGAAGATCGAAGAGCTGATGAACGTCGTCGGGCGGGCGGAGCGCTGACCACGGAAAGGTGAGATATCGAGCCGGGCGTTCAAGGCATTGATCTCCCTCACCGGAAAGCACAATGTTCAGCCATAGTTTAGAGGTTCAATCGATGTCATGAGCTGGCGGCGAGGGTTGGCAGGACTGATCTGGGGGGCGGTCGTGATGATCGCCATCCAGCTTGTGCCGACCACCGTACGCGCCCATACCGGCCACGCGCATGTCGCGGGTGAACATGTTTCGGGCGCCCACGTAGCGGGCTCCATCTCAACCGTTCCTGACCATCGCGCAGCCGATCATACAGCGCGGCTTGCGACCGGGCAGGCCCGCGTAACTGCCGAGCTCACTTCAGGAGCACCGGATGACGAGCGTAGCGCTGCGCCCGCCTGCAAAGGCGGCTGCTGCGCGTCCGGCTGCCCGTGCTGCGTCCCGATGACGTTGGCAGAACCCGAGCCGAGCTGGCCTCCCCTTTCGAACGCGCTCGACATCATCGTTCCAGCGCCGCCGACCCGCGCAGGCATCGATCCGGAAGCTCCGGCCAAACCGCCAAAATCCCTCTCATAGTCCGTGCGTGCCAAGCGGCGCGCGACCGGCGACTGGTCGCAGGACCAGGGCGTCCATTCGGACCGTGAAGGATTATTCCATGCGCGTTTCCATCGTCCGTCGCGTCAACGCTCTCGTGGCACTGTTGCTGGTTGTTGCTTACACCAGCGCATACGCTCATGACGAAGACCACACGTCCTCGCCGCCCGCGTCTATCGCGAGTACGCCTCGTGCCGAGGCGGTGTCGGAACATTTCGAGCTGGTCGCGGTCGCAAGACACGGCGTGCTGACGATCTATCTCGATCGCCTGCGCAGCAATGATCCCGTCGCTGGTGCGACGGTCACCGTCGAGACCCCCGCCGGCAGCCTGGACGCGGTCGCTGCGCATGACGGCACCTACTCGCTCGCCGCGCCCTGGTCGACGCAGGCGGGGCGGCATGACCTCATCTTCACGGTAGTGAGCGGCGGCTCAGCCGAGGTGTTGACCGGCACCCTCCAGGTGCCGTCCGCGGTGGCCCCTGATGCCGAAGGTTCGGCGCCGTCGTCGACTAGCAGCACATTCCTCGGCGGCTGGAAGGACCGGATCGTCGGCAGCGATCTGGCGCTCATCGGCGCGGCCCTAAGCGGTTTCGTTCTCGGTGCGCTGGTGGTGGGCGCTCTGGCACGCCGCAAGCGGGCTCCGGCTGCCGTGCTGCTCGCGATCCTGGTCGCTCTCGTCGCGCCGGCAGCACGCGCACATGAGGGCGACGACCACGTGGCTCTGGCGCGAACGCCGCCAAGCGAGCGTGATCTCGCCAAGCGCCTGGCGGATGGATCATTGTTCGTCCCCAAGCCGACGCAACGCCTGCTTGCCGTTCGCACCGACATCACGGCAAACGCCATTCATCGCCGCACGATCGAATTGCCGGGACGGATCATTCCCGATCCGAATGCCAGCGCGTATGTGCAAGCCTCGGTAGGAGGACGGCTTTCGGCGCCCGAAGCCGGGTTCCCGAGACTCGGCACACGCGTCAACAAGGGCGACGTTCTCGCCTACGTGACCCCACCCGTACAGACCGTCGATGTATCGGACATGCGCCAGCGGCAGGGCGAGCTCGACCAGCAAATCAGTCTCGTCGAACGCCGTATCGCTCGATTCGAGCCGCTGGCGCAAAAAGGCGTGGTCACGCAGGTCCAGCTCGATGAAGCCCGCATCGAGTTGCAAGGTCTCAAAGACCGCCGCAGCGCGCTCGATCGGGTGAGGGCTGAGCCGGAAGCACTGGCCGCCCCTGTCTCTGGCGTCATCGCCGAAATCAATGCCGTCGCCGGGCAGATGGCGCAGCCAAGCGCCATTCTGTTTCAGATCATGGAGCCGACGCGACTATGGGTTGAAGCGCTAAGCTTTGATACCTTGACCGGCGACCAGAGCGCGATCGCCAAAACCAGCGCGGGGCGCATTCTGCCGCTGGGCTATCAGGGCGCCGGCTTGGCCGACCGTAACCAAGCGGTGCCGGTCCATTTCAGGATCGAGGGCGATACGAGCGGGCTGCGCGCCGGCCAGTTCGTTACCGTGCTGTCCGCGACCCCCGAGCAGAAGGAGGGCATTGCGGTTCCGCGCGCCAGTGTCGTGCGCAGCCAGAACGGTCAGGATCTCGTGTTTGAGCACAGCTCGGCCGAGCGGTTCGAACCGCGCTCGGTACGGGTCGAGCCGCTCGACGGCGACCGGGTGCTGGTCGTCTCCGGCTTGAAGCCTGGGGTGCGCATCGTGACCCAGGGCGCCGAGCTCCTCGACCAGGTGCGCTAGCGAGGGCGGGCGATGTTCACTTTCCTGGTCACCCAATCCCTGCGCAACCGGCTGATCGTGCTGGCGCTTGCAGCCGTCCTTGTCGTCTACGGCGCGTTCGCCGTGACGCGGCTGCCGGTCGACGTCTTTCCCGACCTCAACCGCCCGACGGTGAACATCATGACCGAGGCGGAGGGCTTGGCCCCGCTGGAGGTCGAGCAGCTCGTTAGCTTTCCGATCGAGACCCAGATGAACGGCGTGCCCGGGGTCATCAGGGTCCGCTCGGTATCGGGTGTCGGCCTGTCGATCGTCTATGTCGAATTCAATTGGGGCACCGACATCTATCGCAATCGGCAGCTGATCGCGGAGCGCCTGGCCGTCATTCGCGACCAGCTTCCCGCCAACAGCAGTCCGGTCATGGGCCCGATCAGCTCCATCATGGGCCAGATATTGCTGATCGCCGTCACCAGCGACCGCGCCAGCCCGATGGAGTTGCGCGAAACTGCGGATTTCGTGCTCCGCCCTCGCCTGCTCGCCATTCCCGGCGTCGCGCAGGTGATCCCAATTGGGGGCGAAGTCAGGCAATACCGCGTCTCGCCCAATCCAGCGGCGCTGCGGGCGCTAAGCGTCGGCTACGACCAGCTCGAACGCGCGCTGACGCAGTTCGGCGTCAATACCGGAGGAGGATATACGGACCAATATGCGCGCGAATACCTGATCCGCAACGTCGGCCGCAGCACTAGCCTGAACGACCTGCGCAATCTGGTGGTGGCGACGGCTGGCAACACGGCGATCTACCTGCGCCAAGTCGCCGAGGTCGAGTTTGCGCCGAAGTTCAAGCGCGGAGACGCGGGTTACATGGGGAAACCAGCCGTCGTTGTCTCCGTGGAAAAGCAGCCCGGCATCGATACGGTCGTCCTGACACGCGAAATCGAGCAGAGCCTGCAGGAGACGGCGGGAAGCCTCCCGCCCGGGATGAAAGCCGATCAGATCCTGTTCCGCCAAGCCAACTTCATCGAGACGTCCGTTCACAATCTCCAGATGGTGCTGATCGAGGCGGTCATCGTGGTGGCCGTCGTGCTCTTCGCCTTTCTCCTGAACTGGCGAACGACGGCGATCTCGCTCACCGCCATACCGGTTTCCATCCTCGCCACAGCGGCGATCTTTCATCTCGCCGGACTCTCAATCAATACCATGACGCTCGGAGGACTGGCGATTGCCATCGGCGAACTTGTCGACGATGCGGTCGTCGACGTGGAGAATATCTTTCGCCGCCTGCGGGAGAACCGGGCAGCCGGAAGCCCCAGGACTATCTTCGACGTCGTGGTGTCCGCGTCGCAGGAAGTGCGCTCCGGCATCGTCTACGCGACGATGGTCATCGTGCTGGTCTTTGTTCCGCTGTTCGCGCTGTCGGGCATCGAAGGCCGGCTGTTCGCGCCACTCGGAGAGGCCTACATCATTTCCATCCTGGCAAGCCTCGTCGTCTCCATCACCCTTACGCCGGTCATGGCGTATTACATGCTGCCGCGCGCGAGGGCGCTCGCCCGAGACAGCGCCCTGGTCCGACTGCTCAAATGGAGCAATCGCACCGTTCTGGATCGCGCCTTCCAGCACCCACGCACCGTCATGACAACGACCACGATTGCCGTGCTGACAGCGGCCGTCGCCGCATCGGCGCTTCCGCGTGCGTTCCTGCCGCCCTTCAACGAAGGCACGTTCACCATCAACCTCATGTTCAACCCGGGGATCTCCCTGACCGAGTCCACACGCGTGGGCCTCATTGCCGAACAGATAATCATGGACGTGCCTGAGGTCAGGACTGTAGGCCGACGCACTGGCCGCGCCGAGCTCGACGAGCACGCCGAGGGCGTTCATTCATCCGACATCGAAGTCGACCTCGTGCCGTCCTCACGAGCGAAGGCGGAGATCGTTGCCGACATTCGCTCGCGGCTCGCAGTCCTGCCCGTGTCCATCAATGTCGGACAGCCGATCTCCCACCGCCTCGATCATATGCTCTCAGGCGTCCGCGCCGAGATCGCACTCAAGATCTTCGGCGACGATCTCGACACACTGCGTGCAACCGGCGAGAACCTGCGGCAAGCGCTCTCCACCGTTCCCGGCGTCGTCGATCTGCAGGTGGAGAAGCAGGTCCGAATTCCCCAGCTGGAAATACGGGTGGATTACACCCGAGCTGCGCTCTACGGCGTGCAGCCCGCGGCGGTGGTCGACCAATTGAGCCGCCTCTCCAACGGTCGCGTCGTTTCGCGCGTCGTCGACGGCTACCGGCGGTTCGATGTCACGATGCGGTTGCCCAATCACCTGCGCACGACCGAACGGCTGGGCGATCTGCTGATCGAGACCCCGGTCGGCTGGATCCCGGCTCGGCAGATCGCCGACATCCGCGAGACCGACGGCCCAAATCAGATCCTGCGCGAAAACGCCCGCCGTCGGATTGTGGTTCTTGCCAACAGCGACGGCAAAACCGACATGGCGCAGATCATTGCGGGCATCCGGCAACGGCTTGCCGCCGCTCACCTGCCGGAGGGATACTTCACCCGGCTCGAAGGCACCTTTCAGTCCCAGGAAGAGGCGAGTCGTACGATTGCGGCGCTGTCGGCGCTCTCCCTCGCGTTGATCTTCGCCATCCTGTTCAGCCGGTACCGGTCCGCCGTCCTCACCTTCATCATTATGGGCAGCGTGCCGCTCGCGCTCATCGGCAGCGTCGCGGCATTGTGGCTCGCCGGACAGCCGCTCTCGGTCGCGAGCATGATTGGTTTTATTACGTTGACAGGGATCGCCACCCGCAACGGCATCCTCAAAGTCAGCCACTACATCAACCTGGCGCGCGACGAAGGCGTGCCATTCGGCCGCGAGCTGGTCATTCGAGGAAGCCTCGAGCGCCTGACGCCCGTCCTGATGACGGCGCTCGCCGCCGGGGTCGCGTTGCTGCCGCTGCTCATCGATGCGGCCACGCCCGGCAAGGAGATCCTGCACCCGGTAGCGGTGACAATCTTCGGCGGACTGATCAGCGCGACCCTGTTGGACGCGCTGATCACACCGGTTCTGTTTCTCCGCTTTGGGCAGAGATCGCTGGAGCGGCTCATCGCCGACTCCCGGCGCGGCCCCGCGGCAACGGCAACCACGTCCAATATCGCTGAAACATTCTGACGGTAACGGAAAGGATCGAGGGAGAGTTCCGATGAAGATGAAAATCCTCGCTGCCGCCGCGGCACTGGTGATGGCGCTATTCCCCGCCGACGCGCATGCGCCCAAGATCGGAATCCATGGCGGGCCGCAGGTCGACGCCGGAAGCTTTCATGTCGAGATCGTCCCGCAGGGCACGGTGCTGCAGGTCTATTTCCGCGATCATTCGGACAAGGTGGTCAGCACTCAAGGCTGGAAGGGGATCGCGATATTCACCATCAACGGGAAAGTACAGCGCATCACACTTTCACCGGGCGGCGACAATCAGCTTAAGGGCGTGTCGGCCGTCGAGATCCCCGCAGAACCCAAGGGCGCCGTGCAGGTGACCAGGTCGAGCGGCAACACCGTGCAGGCCAAATTCGACTAAAACGGCGGCCGAAATATCAAAATCACGGCTGCAACCTGGATCCGCTCGCGCGCGCCTTGCGCTCCCCTTTGCGCTGACATAGCGAAAGGAAGCCGGGCGCCGACGGATCCCGGACCTTCATCCCATAGGGAGGACGATGTGAACGAAGAGCGCTACCAGCGCGGCAAGCAAGTCCGCGAATCCGTTCTTGGCCAGGCCCACGCCGCGCGCACCGCCAAGAACCGGACTGCGTTCAATGCCGACTTTCAGGATTTCCTGATGGAATATGCCTGGGGCGGCATCTGGGCGCGCCCCGGCCTCGACCACAAGACCCGCAGCATGATCACCATCGCCATGCTGGTGGGTATGGGCAAGCTCGACGAGTTGAAGCTGCACATCCGCGCAACTCATAACACCGGCGTCAGCCGCGACGAGGTCAAAGAACTGTTGATGCATGCCGCGATCTATTGCGGCGTTCCCGCCGCCTTCGGCGCCTTCCAGCTCGCGGCACAGATTTTCGAGGAGATGGACAAGGAAGCGGCTGCGAAAGCCTGACGCGCATGGCAGGTTCGCGAAATCCCGTCTCGTCATTCCCGGCGAAAGCGGGGCATCCAGGACCTCCCGTGGCGGCGGTCGAGACCATACGGCGCCGTGAGCCGGCGCCGACCATGACCGGACCGCGCGCGTTTGCGGACGGTGACAACCGAGAGGCTTTCCAGACATGAAGCTTTCGTTCGCATCGCTCGGCGCCGAACCCGGTGCGCGCTTCCTGGACCAGGTCAAGCTCGCCGAGCGGCTCGGCTTCCACGGCTTTTTTCACAACGACAAGAAGTGGGCGCGCGACGTGTTTTCGCGCCTGGGTGCCGCCACGCAGTGCACGCGCACGATCGGGCTGGGTACCAGCGTGGTCGATCCCTACACGCGGCACGCTGCGCTGCTGGCGCAGGCCACCGCGACGCTCGCGGAGCTGGCACCGGGGCGCTTCCGCGTCATCATGGGGTCGGGCAGCCATTTCGAGACGTTGCCCGGCTACGGCAGCCCCAAACCGGTGGCGGGATTACGCGAGGCGGCCGAGTTGATGCAGCGGTTATGGCGCGGCGAGAAGGTCACCATCGATGGCGAGGTGGTGAAATTCAAGAACGGCTCGCTCGACTGGAAGCCCACCGAGATCCCGCAGCTCTATATCGCCAGCCGCGGGCCGCAAATCCTCCGGCTCGCCGGCGCCGTCGCCGACGGCGTACTGGTCGGTAGCTTCGCCACCCCGCCCGGAATCGACTACGCCAAGGAGCACATCCTCCCGGGGCTGGAAGCGTCCAAGCGTGGCTGGCAAGACATCCGGCTCTGCTCCTGGATCTATCTCTCGGTGCTCGAGCGCGAGGATGATCCGGTGCCGGAGGGCATCAAGCGCGGGGTGAGCTTCGCATTCTGGAGCAGCCGCAAAGCGCTCAGCGCCCTGGTCGACACGCTCGCACCCGATGCTTCGGACGCGTTCCGCGCTTTCATCCGGGACGCACCGCACGAATGGTCACCGCCGATCATGGACGAGTTGCGCCGACTTCTTCCCCGCGGCGTGATCGACAGCCTCGCGCTGGTCGGCACGGCGTCGCAGGTGGTTGCGCGGCTCAAGGCCTTGGAAGCATCCGGGGTGCAGGAAATCGTGATCTGGCCGTTTCCCGTTGAGGGACAGGACACGGAGGCGTTCATGCACCGGTTGGCACAGGGCGTGCTGCCACATGTGGCATAGCAGCAGGCCGGTTACGCCAGGTCGGCATCCCTGTAGAGCCCGTGCCCGGTCATCGCTGCGCCTGACCCAGTAACCTGTTATTTTCGCAAGACGATGGGTGCGCGGATCGAGCCCGCGCATGACGCAGCAGATGGGTGCGCTTCGATTCCTGAAGCGACTCCGTTTCAATGAGCCCCTAACGCAAGAGCCTCCTGCGATGGCCGTCACGCTGACGCCGGTTCCCAGGTTTCCGATGGTGCAGCCGGGCGACGATCTTGCCGCGCTGCTCATCGCCGCCTGCGAGCAAGGCGCGCTGGCGCCAGCGGATGGCGACGTTGTGGTGGTGGCGCAGAAGATCGTCTCCAAGGCCGAAGGACGCTATGTCGATCTCGCGCAGGTGCGGCCTTCCGCGCACGCCGAAAGCCTGGCGGCGCAAGTCGACAAGGATCCGCGGCTGGTCGAAGTCATCTTGAGTGAGTCCCAGCGCGTGGTGCGCCACCGGCCGGGCGTGTTGATCGTCGAGCATCGGCTCGGCTTCATCATGGCCAATGCCGGGGTTGATCGATCCAACGTCGATCCCGCTCTCGGCACGGAGCCGGTGCTGCTGCTACCGCGCGACCCGGATGCCTCGGCCGCGCGCCTGCGCGACCGGCTCGGCGCGCACTTCCGCAGCCGGCCCGCCGTCATAGTCACCGACAGCTGGGGGCGGGCGTGGCGGCGTGGCACGGTCGGCATCGCGCTTGGTGCCGCGGGCCTGCCCGCGCTCATGGATCTGCGCGGGCGGAGCGATCTGTTCGGGCACGAGCTGCGCGTCACCGAAACCGGATTCGCCGACGAGATCGCCAGCGCAGCATCGCTCATCATGGGGCAGACAGACGAGGCGCAGCCGGTGGTGCTGGTGCGCGGGCTGTCCTGGACAGGTGCGGCCACGCCGGGCGGATCGCTGATCCGCCCGCCGGACGAGGATTTGTTCCGGTGAACGGGAGCACGACAGCGACGCCGACGAGAAGCCTCGTTGTCGCCCTTTCCGGTGGCATCGGTGGCGCCAAGCTGGTGCTCGGCCTGAGCCGCGTGGTGGCCCCTGCCGATCTCGTGGTGGTCGCCAATACCGGCGACGACTTCGAGCATCTCGGCCTCGCGATCTCGCCCGATCTCGACACCCTCATGTACGTGCTTGCCGGCCTCGACGATCAGCAACGGGGCTGGGGACGGCGGAACGAAACCTGGAGCTTCATGGCCGCGCTCGCGGCGCTCGGCGGCGAGACCTGGTTTCAACTCGGCGACGGCGACCTCGCGACTCACGTGGAACGCACGCGACGGCGTGCCAGCGGCGAAACGCTCTCCGCCGTCACCGCCGCCTTCTGCCGCCGCCTGGGGATTGTCCCGCGCATCGTGCCGATGAGCGACGACAAGGTGTGCACGCGCCTGCGCACAGACGAAGGCTGGCTCGACTTCCAGGATTATTTCGTGCACCGGCGCAGCGGGCCGGCGGTGATGGAGCTGGCCTATGAAGGCGCAGCCACGGCGCACGCTCAACCCGATGCGCTCGCGGCGTTGCGCGATCCGCGATTGCGCGCGGTGGTGATCTGTCCGTCCAATCCGTTCATCAGCATCGAGCCAATCCTCGCCGTCCCTGGCATGCGCGAAGCGATCGCGACATGCGACGCGCCGGTGGTGGCGGTCTCGCCGATCATCGGCGGCCGCGCGGTCAAGGGCCCGACCGCTAAGATGATGGCCGAGCTCGGACTCGCCGTGAATGCCGCGTCGGTGGCGCTGCGCTACGGTGATCTGCTCGACGGATATGTGGTCGATCATGCCGACGCGGACGAGGCCGCCGCGCTTGGCATTCCGGTCACGATGGCGCATACGCTGATGACGACGCTCGACGAGCGCGAGCAGCTGGCGCGTGACGTGCTCGCAACCGCCGACGCGCTCGCCAACGCGACGGTATGAACGGCTGCGTGCACATGAGTGCTTCGCGAAAAATCTGCGTGGTGGTGCCGGTCAAGGACACGGCGCAATCCAAGCAGCGTCTCGCCGCGCTGCTCCCCGCCGAGCGGCGGCAGGAGCTGGCGCTCGCCATGTTCGAGGACGTGATCGCCGCCATTAGCAGCGTGCGCGAGCTTGCCGGCATGGTGGTGGTCACGGTTGATTCCGCCGCGGCCGCCATCGCCGCCCGTCATGGCGCCCGCGTCATGAGCGAGGGCGCTTGCGAAGGACACACCGGCGCAGTCATGACGGCGGCACGACACTTGGCGGCGCAAGGTTGCGACTTGCTGACACTGCCGGGCGACATCCCGTTGGTCGAGCCGAGCGACGTCCGCCACCTCGTCCGCGTTCACAGCACCAGCGCCGATCGCGCTGCGGGCGCCTTCACCATCGTGCCGGCGCGCGACGAGCTCGGCTCCAACGCCGTGCTGTGCTCGCCGGCCGGCGCAGTGCCGTTGCGCTTCGGCGACAACAGCTTCTTTCCCCATCTCGACGCGGCCAAAGCGCATGGTATCGAGCCTGAGGTGGTGCACCTGCCGCGCATCGCCCTCGATATCGATACGCCCGAGGACCTGGCGCTGTTTGTCCGCACGCCGTCGCAGACCCGCGCATATGCATTGCTGCGGCAATGGCGGCTTCGCCTAGATGATGAGGGCCTGCAAGCAACCTCGGCATGAGGCGCGGGCGATATCACCCCAGGGCGCCGATACCTTGATAGGTCGCCTGCAAATTCCGCCGGCCGATGCGATGGCGCTATCCGGCCGGCTTGAACACTGGGATCGACAGACTGTCGTCCACTGCCTCGAACGCGACCGCGACCGGCAAGCCGACGGCGAGCTTCGCAGGATCGACGCCGACCACGTTGCTGAGCATAACCGGCCCTTCGTCGAGCTCGATCAGCGCCACGGTATAGGGGACCTTGCCCTCCCAGGCCGGATGATAGGCGCGATGGAAAACAACGAACGAAAACACCTGCCCGCGCCCGCTCATCGGCTGCCATTGCGCTTCCGACGCCAGGCAGTTCGGGCAGACCAAGGCAGCCGGGTAGCGCAGTCGCCCGCAATGGCTGCAGCGTTGGACCAGAAGGTGTCCGCGCCCGCAGCCATCCCAGAACGGACGGTTGACGTCGTTGATGGTCGGCCGGATCGAAGCGGCCTTCGGCTTGTCGTTCATATCAATGTCCCAGGATCAGGCAGCTCGCGGTGTTGAGCGTCATGCCGCGGCCGGTGACGAGGCAAAGCTCGGCGTCCGCGACCTGCCGCTCGCCACATTCGCCCCGCAGCTGCCGCACGCCTTCGACGATGTGAAGCCAGCCCTGCATGTAGGATTCCGACAGGTTGCCGCCGGCGGTATTGATGGGGAGCGAACCGCCGAGCGTGATGCGGGCGCCGCCCTCGACGAAGGCCCCGCCCTCGCCCTCCGCGCAGAAGCCTGCATGCTCCAGCCAGAACAGCACGGCGACGGTGAAATTATCGTAGAGCTGCGCCACGCTGATGTCCTTCGGCGATACGCCGGCCATGCGATAGGCGTCCGCAACGCAATCGCGCTGGTGCGGCAGGTACCACCATTCCCGCAAGCGCAGGTTCTCGGTGGTGTGGCCCTGGCCCATGCCCCAGATCGCGACCGGCCGCTTGCGGCAGTCCCGCGCGCGCTCAGGCGACGTGACGATCACGCAAACGGCGCCGTCGCTGATCAGGCAGCAGTCGAGCAGCCGCAGCGGATCGACGATCAGGCGCGAGTTCTGGTGGTCGTCGAGGGTGATGGGGTCGCGCATGACAGCGTTTGGATTCATCGCGGCATGCTTGCGGCAGGTCACCGCGATCCAGCCGAGGTGCTCCGAGCGCGAGCCGTAGAGTGCCATGTGACGGCGAAAGCCCATAGCGCTATTGGCGGCATTGCCGAACATGCCCCATACGCCCCAGGAATCGTCACCGCCGGCGGCGGCGGCAAAGCGCGAGCCGCCGGTGCGCGCGGTGTCGGCGAAGATGCAGGCGACGGTCTTGGCCATGCCGGTCGCTATCGCCATCGCCGCGATCTGAACGAGCGCGCCTCCGGTGGCGCCACCCATGGTCAAACTGCCGGTGAAGCGCGGATTGACGCCGACGAGCTCTCCCACATTGAGATAATTCTTGGCGCCTTCGGGCGAGGTCGTGCCCGGCATGGTCAGCAACCCATCGACCTCGCCCTTGTCGATGCCGCAATCCTCGAGCGCCAGGCAGAAGGCCTGCGCCGCGAGCGAGAGCGGGGTCTCATCCGGCAACTTGCCCTGGCGCGTGGCTCCGACTCCGACGATGGACGCTTGCCGCCAAGCCATTCATTTCCCCTTGAACACGGGCTGGCGCTTCTCTCGGAACGCCTGACGCCCTTCATTGCGGTCCTCGGTGAGCGCCAGCTCGTCGAACAGCTTGCGCTCAACGTCGAGATTCTCGGCTCGATGCGTGCCTGCGGCGACGCGCAATGCGCGCTTGGCGGCGATCACCGCGAGCGGGGCATTGCGTGCAATCGTGCGCGCATGCCCCATGGCGACGTCGAGAAGCTTGTCGGGCTCGCACAATTCCGAAACGAGACCTGCCGCGAGCGCCCGCGCGGCATCGATCGGCTCGCCGGTCAGGATCATCTGCGCCGCGAGCGAGGGCCCGATCACCGCCGGCAGCCGCTGCGTGCCGCCGCTGCCGGGCAGGCTGCCGATGCGGACCTCGGGCAAGGCGAAGCGCGCGCCAATGGCCGCGATCCGCAGGTCGCAGGCGAGTGCAAGCTCGAGCCCACCGCCGAAGGCCAGGCCGTTGATGGCGGCAATTACCGGCTTGCTGAATTGGTCGAGCGGCTCGACGATCCGCGGACGCTGCGGATCGGGGGTGGCCGAGGCGCTGAGGTCGCCGCCCGCACAGAATGCGCTGCCGGCGCCTGTAAGCACCACCACGCGCACGGACGGATCGGCATCGAAAGCGGCGAAGGCCGCGGTCAATGCCGTGCGCATCTCGTCGTTGATGGCGTTGCGTTTGTCAGGGCGGTCGAGCGTGATAAGCGCCACCGCGTCCTCGACGTGAACGGCGATCGTGCTCAATAGAACACCCTTTCGTCCATCAGCCGCCGGCATTCGGCTTCGTCGAAACCGAGCAGATCGGAAGCAATCTCGACGGTATGTTCGCCCAGTAGCGGCGGCGGCCCGGGCGCGGCGCGCTCCTCCCCGACCGCGCGAAAGGGCGGCAGGTTGACCAGCACCGAGCCCATCTCCGCATGCGCCACGTTATGCCAATAGCGGCGCGCCAGCAGTTGCGGATCGCTGGTGACGTCGGCACTGGTGGCGGCCTTCGCCGCCGCGACTCCGTGCGCCTGCAGCCGCTGCACCAGTTCGGCGGCAGAGAAGCGCCGGGTTTCCTGCGCCAGCCGGGCCTCGATGGCGTCCTCGCGCGCTTGCCGACCTGGCAGCGTCTTCAATTGATCTTCCCGCATCCATTCCGGCGCGCCGAGCGATGCAACCAGACCCTGCCAGCTCCGATCGCTGTCGACCTCGATGGCGCACCAGGAATCCTCGCCGGCGCAGGGAAACACCCCGCGCGGCACCGTTTCGGAGCGGCGGTTCCCGTCCGTCTGCGGTAGCGCGCCGGTGGCGGCGCAGGCCAGAACGGACGGCCCGAGCATGTTCACTGTCGACTCGATCTGCGCGAGTTCGATCTGCTGGCCCTCGCCCGTGCGCGCGCGATGCAGAGCCGCGGCCAGGACCGCCACCAGTGCGTGACCCGGATTAGGAACGTGATCGGGGTAGTTGGTTCCAGTGCCGAGCGGAGGACGCCCTGGACGTCCAGCCATCGACACCATGCCGCAGAGCGCGGCGATGGTGGAGCCGAATCCGATATAGTCGCGATGCGGGCCGTTGCTCCCCTGCATCGGCATCGCGAGATAGATCACCGACGGATTCACGGCCGCGACCTCACCATAGCCCAGGCCCCATTTCTCCATGACACCGGGGCGAAAATTGTTGCTGACGATGGAGCATCGGCTCGCGAGCGTCAGCGCGATCTGCCGCGCCTGCGGATGCGACATGTTGAGCGCGATGCTCTTCTTGCTGGTGTTGCGCGAAGCGAAGTAGCCGGAGCCTTCGAGCGGTTTCGAGCCGGGCTGGTGTGGACCCGAGAGCCGCAGATTGTCGGGATGGGTCCGCGATTCGACCTTGATCACCTCCGCGCCCAGATCCGCCAGGATACGGGTAACGAACGCGCCGGCACCGATCCAGCAGAAATCCAGCACTCTCAGACCTGCAAGCCGCATCGCGCTCTCTCAAGCTTCGCTCGCGCCTGCGGCGAGGCGGAGCTCGCTTTGCAGAAGCGCGCGATTGTGCTCACCGAGCTTCGGCGCCGCGCCGCGCGGGCGCGCGGGCGTGCGGCTGAGCCGATAGGGCGGCCCGGGAAAGGTGATCTCCCTGCCCGAGATGCGTTCGAACTGCGGTCGGAAATATGAGTTCGCCGCGAGTTGCGCGTCCTGCAGAACGTCGGCGATGGTGTTCACCGGCGCAATCGCGATCTGGCGGGCCTGACCTTCGCGATAGAGCTGCTGCTTGCCGCGCGACCGGCAGAACGCGCCGAAGATTTCGGCAAATCGCTCGATCCCTTCGCGCGATTGGCGGTACTTGAAGTCCTGCCACTGCGGTTCGAGCAACGACGCCCCGTCCGGCAGCTCGGAGCCCGCGATCCACTGCGTCAACGCCACGAAAGCCTTGGCGGTGCCGAGCCGACCCGCCACCATGCTGATGTAACCGTCCTTGCAAGGATAGACGCCGGTGCCGGCCTCACGTGCGCCGTCGCCGAGGCGCCGGCGCACGTAGGCATTGATCGACCATTCCGCCACCGCGTCCTCGAGCGCGAACGCTACGCATTCCTGCCCGGACACGTCGATCCAGCAACCCTTGCCGGTCTGCGTGCGCTCGAACAGCGCGGTGAGCACCGCGACCGCACCGTAGATGCCCGATGCCAGCATCGCCTGCTCGCCCTGTACGGCAAGCGGCTCGCTGTCGGCGTAGCCGCCGAGCGACAGGAGGCCGCCAGCCGCGAGCAATGTCAGATCGGTCGCTGCATATCCGGCATAAGGTCCGTCGCGCCCGAACGCCGAGATCGACACCACCACGAGACCGGGATTGCGCTGGCGCACCAATTCGAAGTCGACGCCATTGCCGGCCATCGCGGAGGGAGTTTCGATCATCGCATCGCTGCTCGCCGCCAACTCCGCGAGCAACTTACGGCCGGCCGTGCTTGCGAGGTCGAGCGTGACGCTACGTTTGCCGGCATCGAGAAAGGCGTGCGCGAAGCTCAACGATTCTCCCGCCGGGCCGGGCTGGCACGGGGCAAGGCTGCGCACCGGCGAGCCTTCCGGCGGCTCGACGCGCACGACATCGGCCCCGAGATCGGCCAGGAGCCGCCCCGCATAGGCGGCGTAATTGGTCGTGAGATCGAGAACGCGGATTCCGGTCAGCGCGGCCGCGGCGGCTGGCGCCTCCACCATCAATCGGCCCCATCCAATTTGAGCAGGAACGCGTCCCAACGGTTCATCAACCGGTCGTGGCGACTGTAGCGCTCGAGCGCGGGCGTTCCCTTGACCGCGGCAACACCGTTGAGCAGCGCATTGGCCACGGCCATCGGCGCCACCATGGAATTCTGCATTCCGGTTCCGGCGGCAGCGGCGAGCAGGACCACATCGCCGAGCTGTCCGACCGCCGATATCGGCGAGTCCGTCACCGCAATCACCTTGGCCTTGTTCTCCTTCGCCCACAGCGCGACACGGTGCGTCGCACTGGCATAGCGCGGGAAGGTGAACGCCAGCACGCAATCCTCGGGCTTTATCTCGACCAGCCGGGGCGTCGCGAACGCGTCATTGGACGCGAGCAGCGAGATATCGCTGCGCAGGCGATCGAGCACCAGCGCGAAATAATGCGCGACCGGAAACGTGGAGAATCCGGCGACCACGTAGACGCGGCGCGCGCGAGAGAGAATATTGACCGCCCGGCCGACCGCCGCTGCGTCCAGACCGGATATGGTGCGGTGCAGATTTTGCCAGTCGTGACTGAGCGAGGCGCCGAAACTCGTGCCTTCCAGATGGGCGGCGACCTGGCCCTCGTTGATGGGATCGCCGGTGCGCGAGAGCTGCCCGCGCACCAGCTCGCGCATCCGCTCCTGCAAATCCGGGAACCCGTTGAGACCGAGGCGATAGGTGAAACGCACGATGGTCGACGGATTGACGTCGAGCTGCGCGGCCATCTGATCGACGGTCGAGAACGCCACCGCCTGCGAATGCTCGACGATATATTCGGCGATCCGCTTCTGGGATTGCGTGAGCCGGTCGTAGCGCCGGCGCAGTTCCTCGATCACGTCGCCCGAACTGGCGGCGTCCGCTGCGGACTTGGCTTCAGCCTTACGGATCGGCATACGTGTTCCTTTGCGCGACGACCAATCAATCTTCCGGCACGCTCGCTACCCGCGGCGCCGCAATCTCGCTCGCACAGTTCACCTCACAAAAGCACGCTAGCTCTCGACGTTCCGCAGCAGGTTATAGCTCGGATAGGACTTCGCCCATTTGTCGGGATAGGCACGATCGATGCCCTTGGTGAAGTAGCTCCCGACGCTGAGATCGATGGGCACGTCGATCACCCAGGGACGCCGGCTGGCAAAGGCCCGTTCGAGCGCAGGCGCCAACGCAGCGGGATCGTCGATGCGAACGCCTTCCGCGCCGTAGGCGTGGGCCAACGCCACGTAGTCGGGATTGTAAGGCTTGCCGGTATCCTTGCGCACGAAATGACACCACGGATGGCTGCGCGAGTAGCTCCGCTCCATGCCCTTGCGCTCGATTCCAAGCTCGTAATTGTTGAGGATGACCCAGATCGCCGGCAGATCGTATTCCACCGCCGAGGCGACGATCTGCGACGTCATGTTGAATGCGCCATCGCCGACCAGTGCGATCCCGGGTCGGCCGTCGGCCACGATCGCGCCGGGGATGCCGGACGAGGCCCAACCCATCTCGGCCATGCCCGGGCTGATCTGCCAGGCGCCCGGCGTGCATATCTTCATGTAGGCCTCGGCGTATTGGGTGACGTCGCCGATGTCGACATAGACGCGGCCATCCTTGGGCAGCGCGCGGCCGACTTCGTGGACCAGGCGGGCAGGATGGGTGGGCGCGCTGGTGGCCGTCTGAAGCGGGCGGATTTCCTCTTCCCACTCGGCGCGGAAGCCTTGGGTGCGTTCGAGCCAACCCTGGTGCTTCTTGTTGCCGGGGCCGCCTACGGCGGCGGCCAGGTCCTCCAGAAAGAGCTTGGCATCGCTCACCAGCCCGAGCTCGACCGGAAAATTGCGCCCGACCTCCTGGTAGTCCAGATCCACCTGGACGATCTTGGTCTGCGACACGTCGTAGATCGAGCCCTTGCGCCAGTTCGCGGTGTGATTGTCGGAGAAGCGCGCGCCGACGCCGATCACCAGGTCGGCCTCGCGGCTCGCGCGCGCGGCGCACACAAAACCCGAGCGCCCGAGGGTGCCGATGGACAGCGGATGATCCTCCGGCAACATTCCTTTGGCGGGAAGCGTCGTCGCCGTCGGAATGTTGAGCTTCTCCGCCGCCGCCTTGAGCGCGGCAGCGGCGCCCGACCGCACCACGCCGCCGCCGGCGAGCAGCAGGGGCCGCTCGGCCTCGGCGATCATGCGGGCGATGCTCTCCACATTGCCGGCGTCGGCACGCGGACGGCCGAGATGCGGCGCGCGCGCGGACGGCGCCTCGATCTCGCCTTCGACCTGCGCGAGCTGAATGTCGTAGGGCACTTCGACGAAGACCGGACCGGGCCGGCCCGATGTCGCGGTCTTGAGCGCGTAATTGAGGATCTCGATCGTGGTGTCGGGCCGCACCAGCATCCACGTTCCCTTGCAGATCGGGCGGAAGATGCTCGTGGCGTCCTCGAAGCCTTGGTAATAGATCTCCTGCATGCCGGCCTTACCGAGAAAATGCGTGGTCGAGCCGCCGGCGATGATCATGACCGGCGAAGACTCGTGCATGGCGCTGGCGCAGGCGCCGACGGCGTTGAGCAGGCCGGGCCCTTTCGACACGATGACAGGCGCAATCCTGCCGCTGACGCGGTGGTAGAGATCGGCCATGTGCACGGCATGGGATTCGTGCTTGGCCTGGATGCCCTCGATGTCGGGCTTGTCCGTCAGGGCATCGAGGAAAGGCCATACGGCCCCGCCGGCATAGCCGAAATAGTGCTTGAATCCGGCGACCTCGAACCATTGGGCGATCGCATCCACCACACGCATCTTTGTGCTCCTTGGCGGGGGCGTTGTTTGCTTCTTGACGGGCCCGAGCCGGTGCGGGAATGTTTGCAACAAAATTCGTTGCAGTCAACGGAAGGCGAAGCAACTTCCGGTTCAGATAAGCTCCGGCAACCGGCCGCTACCAGGTTGTGCAATTCAGGGAGGCGAGCGTGCATCGGCTGTTGGCTGCGGGTGCGATCATCGGCGCGCTCACCGGTTCCGCCCTCGTGCCAGCGGATGCGCAGCCATCGACTCCGCCATCGCCGCAGACCTGGCCGAGCAAGCCCATGCGCGTCGTGGTACCATGGCCGCCCGGAGGAAGCGCCGACTCGATCGGCCGCATCCTGGCCGAGCATCTCGGCAACGCGTTCGCGCAGAGCGTCGTCGTCGAGAACCGGCCGGGCGCGAGCGGCATGGTCGGTTCCGCCGCGGTTGCCCATTCCGATCCCGACGGGACCACCTTCGTGATCTCCGGAATACCGTCCCACGTGGTCGCCCCGGCAACCAGCGCCAACCCACCGTTCGATCCGGTGAAAGACTTCACCCATATCGCCTATGTCGGCGGCGCGCCGATCGTGATCACCGCCCATGCCTCGCTCGGGGTTAAATCGCTTGCCGAACTCGTCGCCCTGGCCAGACGTGGGGGCAGCGCGATGGGATATGTCTCGCCCGGCGTGGGTTCGCTTGGTCACATGGTCGGCGAGTACCTGGCCCGCAAGGACGATATCAGGCTCGAACACATTCCCTACAAGGGTGGCGTCCAGGCGGTCACCGACCTCATTGCCGGCCATGTGAAGGTGGGCGCGATGACGTGGACGACCACCCGTGCGCATATCCGCGCCGGCACGCTCAACGCACTGGCGCTGTCCTCGGCACGGCGCTTCGCCGACGATCCCAACCTGCCGACGCTGCAGGAGCTGGGCTATGGCGAACTCGTGACCACGACCTGGTGGTCATTCTCGGGGCCGGCGAAGCTGGCTCCGGACATCGTCCGGCGGCTCAATCAGGAGATCAACAAAGTGCTCGACGCACCCGACGTACGCCGGAAGCTGGAGCAGGAGGCGATCGTCACCGAAAAGATGTCGCCCGCGCAATTCACGCGCTTCGTCGAGAATGAGATTGGCAAATGGGGACCGCTGGCCAAGGCCGCGATCGGAGCGCAAGGCTCCGGCAACTGACGCCCGCGCGAGCCCGCCGCGAAATTATGAATTGAAAGCGTAGGAGCGCCGCATGAGTGTAACGGAGGCTGCCGGCACGGCGGCCAAGCTGCCGCTGACCTTCGCTTGCGGCCTTTATGACCGCATGCTGCGCCTCTATACCGGCGAGGTTCAGCCCCGCGGCATCGATCTCAGGTTCCTGGCCAATGACGAACCACGCGACATTTTCGACCGCATGGGCGGCAAGTTCGAATTCGATGCGTCCGAAATGTCGAGCTCTGAATTCATCAGCCGGTTCGGGACCGGCCATTGCCCGTTCGTCGCCATCCCGGTCTTTGCCTCCCGCCTGTTCCGGCACGGCTTCATTTTCTTCAATCGCAAGGCTGGCATTCGGACGCCGAAAGACCTCGAGGGCAAACGTGTGGGCGTCCCGCTCTACACCATGAGCGCCGCGATCTGGATTCGCGGGCTGCTGCAGCACGAATATGGCGTCGACCTTTCGAAAGTCCGCTGGGTACAGGGCGCGCTCAAGCGGCCGGGCGCGCACGGCCGCCCGACCGTGGCGCCGCTGCTCAAGCAACCCGACATCGAGATCAATCGCTCGGGCCACTCTCTCAGCACGCTCCTGGCCGAGGGCGAAGTCGATGCCGTGATCAGTTCGCGCCCGGTCGAGGCGATTGGAACGAACCCCGATATCGCGCGCCTGTTTCCCAATTACCGCGAGGTGGAGAAGGACTATTATCGGCGCACCCGCATCTTCCCGATCATGCACCTCATCGTCATCCGTCGCGATGTCCACGAGTCCCACCCGTTCGTGGCGCAGAGCCTGTATGACGCCTTGTGCGATTCGAGAGACCGCGCGCTCGCGCTGATGAAGGAACGTGGCGCGCTGCGCTACATGCTCCCCTGGCTTCCCGCCGATATGGACGAGATTGACGACGTGTTCGGCGGCGATCCGTGGCCCTACGGGGTGGAAGCCAATCGACCCACTCTCGAGGCGCTGGTCCAGTACATGGTCGAACAGCATTTCATCGCGCGAAGGATACTGATCGAGGAGCTGTTCGTGGTTGGACGCTGACCGCGCGCGACTCAGGATGGCGGCGGTCCCGCCGTATTCGGCCGGCCGAACGCCGCCTCCATCTCGCGGCGCGCCTTCACGGCGAGATCGTTCTCGTCGTAGACCACATCGCTCCACTTGAGGCATTCGCCCTCCGCGAGATCGCGCCTGAGACCGACCTCATGGGCGAGCCCGAGAGGCAGAAGGCCTTCGGCGAGCGAACGCTCGGCAGGAACCTGCTTGCCCCAGACGCAAAAACCGCCCTCGCCGTCAAGCACCTCGCCCCGCTTGAGCGCGCGCTTTGCAGTGGCGACAACGTCGGAGCGAAAGCCCGTCGGTGTACCGGTCGGCTCCTTGCGCAACGCCGCGCTCGCGATCGACACGCCGAGCTCGAGCCCGATCATGTGGATCGGTCGGTAGAGCGCGGCGTAGCGGCCGCTGCTGTCCGGAAGCATGGCGTATTCCTTGAAGCAGCGCCGCGCGTAGTCGCTCTCACCCTCGAACACCACGTAGGTACCGAGCGCGAGATGATGCGGCACGTCGCGTCCGTCGCGATAGACCGACGACGTCACTTCGGTGACCCCGGCTTTCTCGAGCGTGCCGCCGGCCGCCCTCGGCTTGCACACCTCGGCAAGCTCGAAGCGCGTCGCGGGCGGAAAAGCGAGGCCCTCGCTTTGCGGGACGAGAGCGGTGGCGTTGCAGACCGCGGTCATCTCGATGCCCGACTTGGTGCCATCGACGAAGCTGTTGAACATTTTCGGGTTGATGGAGTTGCGGTCCGTGATCGAGAGATACTTGTCGAGGATCTCCCACACGGTGTCGGGCGTGGAGCGGTGATAGTGCGGCTCGTAGCGCGTGCCCTTGCCGGCGGCGATCACGGTGAAGCCGCAGGCGCGGGCCCAGTCGACATGCTCGCAAATGAGCGCGGGCTGATCGCCCCATGCCAGGCTGTAGACCACCCCCGCGGCCTTGGCCTTGCGCGCGAGCAACGGCCCCGCGAGCGCGTCCGCCTCGACGTTGACCATGACGATGTGCTTGCCGTGGTCGATCGCAGCGAGAGCATGGCGGATGCCGGCGGGAGGAACGCCGGTCGCTTCGACGATCACCTCGACCGCGGGGAATGCCATCACGGCCTGCGCATCGGGCGTCACATGGGTGCGTCCGGTCTTGAATGCTTCACCCAGCGACGGTGCGGAGATCGCCTGCTCGTCCCATCCCGCGGTGCGCAGCTGGCTCAGCGCGCGCGCGACATCGAGGTCGGCGACGGCGACGACGTGAAGCCCGCGCGTGCGCCTTGCCTGAGCCAGAAACATGGTGCCGAACTTTCCGGCCCCGATGAGACCGACGGTCACCGGCCGGCCGGCGGCCTCGCGTTCGAGCAGCATGGCGTGGAGATTCACGGAAACCTCGATCTTGCCGCCCGCGCAACTGGGCGGCGATGCCGAGCTCGATCTGACTTTAGCGCGGCACTCCCTGCACGCGGCAAGGGCAATTCATAGCAGTTGCGCCGCTATTGGCACACCGCGCGCGTGACGAATATCTCCGTCCGGCATTCGGCTTCATTAGGCGAGCGGCCCTCGAGCAGGACTTTGGCCGGACATTTCAGCTCCGACTGGGTATCGAGGCTCTTTCCCACCTGGAACCCCTTGCCGCGGCAGAATGTGTCGACCGCCGCCTGACAATCGGGGCTGCCGTTCCGCGCCGGCGCGCAACGCTCGCGCGCCGTCACGATGCGGGCATTGGGCAGGCCGATCATTGCGTCGGTCGCATCCTTGGCGGCGTCGCGAGTCTGACTGCCCAGCTTGTCGAATGTCTCCTGCGCACCCTGCATGTCCGTTCGGAACTTGGTGGTCCCTTGGTCCAACCAACGGCCGAACGTTTCCACCAGGTTCGGCTGAGGCGGCAGCGGCGGCAGCACCAGTGGCGGCAGCGAAAAGGGGCTTGCGGCGTTCGGACTCTGGGCGGGCGCTGGAGTCTGATTCGGGGATTGAGCCTCCTGCGCGAGCGCGGCCAAGGCCAGGAACAGCGTGCAGCCACCGACCACCGCGTGAGCCACGGTCGCCGAAGCTGGCATTCGAATTATTCCCGGACGGCTGGTCATCACGCTCCCATTGACGTCGCAGCCGACCGCAGCGTGCGTAGGGGGCGTGGCGAAAATGAGGAGCAGCGGAACTTTTAGAAGAGATATAGGGCGGCAACGATGCCGCCGACGAGCAGGACCGCAGCCGCGCCAACCCAGAAACCCAAACGCTTCTCGATGATCAAACGCGCCTGCGCCCCATAGCGGTTGAGCAGAAACGCCAGCAGGAAAAAGCGCATTCCCCGCGCAACGATCGACAGCAGCACAAACAAAAAGACATTGTAGCCGGCAAACCCGGACGCGATCGTGACGATCTTGTACGGAATCGGCGTCAGGCCCTTGAGCAGGATGATCCAACCGCCCCACTGGGCATAGGCCTCGCGGAATGCTTCGACCTTGTTGCCGTAGCCGTAGAGCTGAATCAGCCACAGCCCGATCGAGTCGTAAAGCAGCGCACCGATCAGATAGCCGAGCAGCCCGCCGGCAACCGAGGTCCCGGTACATACGGTCGCGTAGAACCAAGCCTTGTCCGGACGCGCGATCGCCATCGGGATCAGCATCACGTCGGGCGGAATGGGAAAGAACGAGCTCTCGACGAACGAGACGATGCCCAAGAGCCACGTTGCGTAAGGTTTGTTGGCGGCGGCGATGCACCAATCGTAGAGGCGTCGAAGCATGGCGGGCTTGTTAGCTGCGAGCCCGGCAATTGTCCATCCACAGGACTGGCGCGGACAAGGCTGCCAAATCCGGCCATTTGCCTGGTTTGAATGGCCGGCGGACCACCATACGGTTTGTCAGGTACGGCCGTCCGACCCGGCCATCACCGCCGCTTGCGCGCCCGGCTTCGGTCGAGCGCGACAACCTTGCGCCGGGGCGAAGCGTCAGGGCGATCCTTGGGAAGCTTCTCGGCAATGCCCAGAAGCCGCTCGCGACGCTGCATCTCCGTCCACACGTCTTTGGGGTGAACGCCGGCTGCGGCCCACAGCACCACGAGGTTGTAGAGCAGATCAGCGCTCTCGCGCACGACGGCATCGGAATGGCCGTGCACGGCGTCGATCGCCACTTCGATCGCTTCCTCGGCCAGCTTCTTCGCCATCTTGCCACGGCCCGCGCGCAGCAACCGGGCCGTCCGCGAGCTCGCCGGGTCGGCGACCCGGGCAGCCAGGACGGCGGCGTAAAGGCGGTCGAGCGAATCACTCATGGCGGCACAGAATAACGCCAACCTGTCGAGAGTGCGTTAACGATTATGGAGAGAGTGCGGCTGCGGCCCGATGTCACGGATGCCGACGAAGCAGCTCGCAATGCGAAGCAGGCGACAGGCAAAGCCGGCGTCGCCTGGGCGCGACGCCGGCCTACGCACGCACTCGCAACTATGACGTCACTTACGCCTACTCACTCTACGCTACGCTCGTACTCGCGCGCGACGCCTCGCCGCTGGGGAGGCCGGCTCCATTGGCGGGTCGACCTCGAATCTAGGCGCAAGTGACGGCGCAATCACGCCGAGGGCCCCTAATATTTTCGTAATGTGGAAGGCGGAAACGTTTCGGATCTTCGGCGCGAGCCCGTCCCTGACGCCGTCGCTATTCATCCTCGGCCGCGAGCAGCGACGCGTTCCCGCCGGCGGCGGCGGTGTTGATGGTCACCACCTGCTCGGTGACGAATCGCTTGAGATAGTTCGGACCGCCAGCCTTCGGTCCGGTGCCGGAGAGAGCGGTGCCGCCGAACGGCTGCGTCCCGACCACCGCGCCGATCATGTTGCGGTTGACATAGACATTGCCATTGGCGAGGCGCTCCGCGATATGCGCGGCGGTGGCGTCGATGCGGGAATGGATGCCGAGGGTGAGGCCGTAGCCGTTCCCTGCGATGTCGTCGAGCAGCGTATCGAGCCGGTCGGCGTGCCAGCGCACGACATGCAGAATCGGCCCGAACACCTCCTCCCGTAAATCGCGCGCGCGTTCGAGCGTGATGATGGTCGGGGGAACGTAGAAGCCCGCCGGCAACGGCTTGAACCGGTCCCAGCGAAAGCGCACGCGGCCGGCGCTGTCATGATCGGCGATCCAGCGGTCGAGCTTGTCCTTGGCCTCGGCATCGATCACCGGCCCGACCTGGGTGGAAAGCTTGCGCGGATCGCCGACGCTGAGCGCGCGGGCGGCGCCCGCGATCATATCGAGGATGGGTTCGGCCACGTCCTCCTGCAGGCAGAGCAGCCGCAACGCCGAGCAGCGCTGGCCAGCGGAGCGAAAGGCCGAAGCGATCACATCGTCGGTGACCTGTTCCGGCAGCGCGGTGGCATCGACGATCATCGGGTTGATGCCGCCGGTCTCGGCGATCAGCGGCACAATCGGCGCATCCTTCGCTGCCAGCGTGCGATTGATCGCACGCGCCACCTCGGTCGAGCCGGTGAAGGCGACCCCGGCGACACGACGATCGGCGACGAGCGCGGCGCCGACCTTGCCGTCGCCTGGCAGCAGTTGCAGCGCTCCCGTTGGAACGCCGGCCCGGTGCAGGATCCGCACGGCCTCGGCCGCAATAAGCGGCGTCTGCTCGGCCGGCTTCGCCACCACGGCATTGCCGGCGGCAAGCGCGGCGGTCACCTGGCCCAGAAAGATCGAGAGCGGAAAATTCCACGGGCTGATGCACACGAACACGCCGCGACCGCGGTAGCGCAGCTCGTTGCGTTCGCCGGTCGGCCCCGGCAACAGCTGTGTGGACAGCGCGCGCCGTCCTTCGACGGCATAGTACCGGCAGAAGTCGACCGCTTCGCGCACCTCCGCGACCGCATCGTCGAGCGTCTTGGCACCCTCCGCCTGCAGCAGCGCGATCAGACGGCCACGCGCCGATTCGAAGAGGTCGCTCGCGACCTCGAGCACGGCGGCGCGCGCGTCAACCGGCGTCGCGGCCCAGCCGACGAAGCCGGCGGCGGCCGCAGCCATGGCGGCGGCCGCAACGGCGTCATCGCCTTCGCTGACGCGGCCGATCGCCTTGCCGTCGATCGGCGAATGCATCACGCGCGCGGCACCGGCGCGCACGCTGCCGTTGACGATGGGCGCGGCCTCGTCCGGCTCGGGGCCGTCGCGGATTTCGGCGAGCAGCGCGTCAAGGCTTGCGCGGTCGCCGAATTCGACGCCGGAGGAGTTGCGCCGCTCCGGCGCATAGAGGTCGCGCGGCAGGGGAATCTTCGGATTGCGCGCATGGCGCGGATCCCCGATCCGGTCCTGCGGACGCCGAAGGATGGCGGCAATCGGCACCGATGGATCGGCGGCAACCGACACGAACGAGGAGTTCGCGCCATTCTCCAGCAGCCGGCGGACCAGATAAGCCAGCAGATCGCGGTGGCCGCCGACCGGCGCGTACACCCGGCACGCCGCCGAGGGATAGTCGGCCAGCACGAGATCGTAGAGCACCTCTCCCATGCCGTGCAGGCGCTGGAACTCGTACCCTTCCACACCGCCGGCATACTCGATCACGCTCGCCACGGTGAGCGCGTTGTGGGTGGCGAATTGCGGATAGAGCCGCGCGCGGGCCGCGAGTAGTTTGCGCGTGCAGGCGATGTAGCAGAGGTCGGTCATCGCCTTGCGGGTAAACACCGGATAGTCGGCGAGCCCGCGCTCCTGGGCGCGCTTGACCTCAGTGTCCCAGTACGCGCCCTTGACCAATCGCACCATGAGGCGGCGACCGAGCCCGCCCGCGGTCTGATCGAGCCAATCGATCACTGCCGGAGCGCGCTTGAGATAGGCCTGCGCCGCGAGGCCGAAACCGTCCCAGCCGCGCAGCGAGGGGTCGGGTAGCACGGCTGCGATCACGTCGAGGGTGAGTTCGAGCCGGTCGGCCTCCTCCGCGTCCACGGTGAAATTGATGTCATGCTTGCGCGCCATGCGGGCAAGCTCGAGCGCCCTGGGCACCAACTCGATCATGACCTGGTCGCGCCCTAGCGGTTCGAACCGTGGATGCAGGGCGGAGAGCTTGACTGAGATGCTTGGACGGCTCGTCGATACGGCCTTGCCCGCGCTCGCGCCGATGGCATCGATGGCATGGGCGTAGGCGGCGAAATAGCGCTCGGCGTCGGCAGCCGTGCGCGCGCCCTCTCCCAGCATGTCGAAGGAATAGCGCACCGCGCGCTCCGCCCGGGCGCGCTCGAGCGCGTCCTCGATCGTCTGTCCGAGCACGAAGTGCGAGGCGAGGAGCCGCATCGCCTGGCGCGTGGCTGCCCGCACTGCAGGAAGGCCGAGACGCTTGAGCAGACTCTCCAGAATCGTGTCCGGGGTCTCCCCGGGGTGGATGATGCGAGCGGTGATGCCCAGGGTCCAAGCCGAGGCTGCGACCAAAAGCGCGTTCGATTTGACGCTGTGGGACGACCAATCGCCGGTCGCGAGCTTGTCCTCGATCAGCCGGTCGGCGGTGGCGGCATCAGGCACGCGCAAGAGGGCCTCCGCCAGCACCATGAGAGCCAGCCCCTCCTTGGTGGACAGCGAATAGGCATGGAGGAAATCCTCGATTCCGCCGAGCCCGCCTGCGCTGCCGCGGATCCCTTCAATGAGGCGGGTCGCATATGCGTCAATTCGCCGTTCGGCATCGGTTCCGGCGCTGGCCTGTTCCAGCAGCCCGGCCGCGATCGTTTGGTCGGGCGGCGCGTAGGGAGCGGAAAAGACGACGCTTTCCCTTGCATCCGCCGCCCGGGGACTCTTCGTATCTTGGGTCATGTGCAGGCCTGGGCCTGTGTCCGTTGAATGTTAACGGCAATTCATGTGGGCGCGGTGCAAGAATAACGCGAGCGGTGGGACGAAAGGGACCGTGTGCGGTGTTCGAAATTTTGTGAAGAGCGGGTCCAATCGCGATCCTGCCTTGCTCTTTGCACGGTCATGTTCTTTTCTGCCACCACAGCCATCATCGCGGCCGGGCGCAGCGGAGCCGAGATTTGTAAAGGGAGTACGGCGACCCATGGGCCTCCTCAACGTCACGCGGATAGGTCGGCCCGCCTATCTGGCGGCGGCAGCGCTCGTGCTCATCTTCGCCGGGCCCGCCGCCGCGCAGACCAGCATCAAATTCTCGCTGGACGGGCGCCTCGAAGGGCCGGAGGCCCTCGTCCTCCTCCCGCAGGACAAGGGCTACTTCAAGAGCGAAGGACTGGACGTCAGCGTCGACGACGCGGCCTCTCCGCTCGAACCGATCACCCGCGTCGCGAGCGGCAGCTACGACATGGCCTTTGCCGATATCAACGCACTCATCAGGTACCGCGACCAGAACCCGTCGGCTCCGGTCAAAGCCGTCTTCATGGTCTACAACAAGCCGCCGTATGCCATCGTGGCACGCAAGAACCGCGGCATCACCGAACCCAAGCAACTCGAGAACAAGAAACTGGGCGCGCCGTCGGCCGGCGCAACCTTCGCGCAATGGCCGCTGTTCGCCAAGCTCAACAATATAGACGTGTCGAAGGTCACGATCGAGAACATCGGGATTCCGGTGCGAGCACCCATGCTCGCAGCCGGGCAGATCGACGCAGCGCTTGGCTTTTCGTTCCGGCTCTATGTCGATCTCAAGGACCGAGGCGTGCCGCTCGACGACATCGTCCTGATGCCGATGGCGGACTACGGGATGAAGCTCTACGGCAACGCTATCATCGTCAATTCAAAATTCGCCGCGGAGAAGCCGGAGGCGGTCAAGGCGTTCCTGCATGCCTTCCTGAAAGGTCTCAAGGAAACGATCAGGCACCCGGCGGACGCCGTGGAGACAATCGCCCGACGCGACGACGGAGCGAAGAAAGAGGTCGAGCTAGAGCGCGTGCGCATGGCGATCAGGGACAACATCGTCACGCCCGAGGTGAGAGCCGACGGGTTCGGAGACGTCGAGGCGTCACGGCTGGAACAATCGATCGACCAGATCGGATTGGTCCACACCTTCAAAGCCAAACCCAAGCCGGAAGAGATCTTCGACGGGTCGTTCCTGCCGCCGGCGGCCGAGCGCAAAATGAACTGAAATTACTGAACGGGGGCAAGCGGCCCGCCGAGCGTGGACGGAGCCGGAGAGCCGCAGGGCAGCCGCTGTTTCAGAGGGGCCTCGCGGCTGCAGAACGCCTGGCGGCAAACCGCGATTCAACGCGAAGCGATTGCGCTCTAATATCCCGAGCCGCTCGCGCGCGCCGACACGAAACCGGGCGCAGCGCCGCCCGTTTTCACCTGCAGCTGCGGGCGCAGCTCGGCCGCGATCTCGTCCGAGAGTTCCTCGAGCACGGCACGGTTGCCGCCCTCACGCAGGTAAATCCCGCAATAGAGTTCCGGCAGATCCGGAAGCGGCGCATCCTCCCAGACCATGAGCGAGGTCTGCAGAGCGCGGCTGCGCGGCAGCACCATGATGCCCAGCCCGGCGAGAACCGCGGCCTCCAGGCTGGCGATGCTGCGCGAGGTAAACACGAAGTCGCATTCGCGCCCGACGCGGTGAAGAGCGTTCACCGCGGTGTAGCGGCACGAACAATCCTCGCCGAACGATACCAGCGGCACCGGCCCGCTGGGGTCGATCTGCGTGGCATCGCTGCGCACCCACACCGCCTGGTCGATCCACAAGTGATGCGCTTCGATCGATGGCTTCGAGTTTGCAACGGCAACCGCCAGATCGATGTCACCTTGGCGCAGCCCGCGCAGCATGTTCTCGAAGCTGGTCGCGGTCGCGACAAAACGAATGTCGGGCCAGCGTTTGCGGAACTGGGCCAACGTCGCGGGGATCTTGACGCCGGCAAAATCGCCGGGGATGGCAACTCGCACGGTTTGCGCGGTCGACTGCCGGCCGCTCAGTTGCGCGATCTGATCGTTGACCGACAACATGCGACGCGCATGGGCGACGACCATGTCGCCTCGTGACGTGAGGCTCACGCCCGGCGCGCTCTTGTCGAGGATCTCGTAGCCGAGGAGAAACTGCAGCCGCTTGATCTGGGCGCTCACCGCCGGCTGAGTGACACCGAGCGAGTGCGCTGCCTTGGTAAAGCTGCGTTGATCGACCACGGACACGAGCGTCCGCAGCAATTCAGTCGGAATGTTCAACATGCCCCCTCGCCGTTCCTGCGCCGTCGCATCCTTGCCTCAATCCGCCGCGAACCAAGTCCGGGCAACCGATTGCCCGCTGCGACCATGCCAGTTACGCGCAATGTGTGCTCAATTCCACCCGAGTCAAGCGCAGCAATAAACGTTGCCGGAGCCATAGAAATCGGCAAATATTGTGCTGTTCGCGCTTTTGTGCCTTTAAATCTTGCACAATCGCTGCGTGCGCGTGAAGACGGTCCGTTCCGGATGCCATGTGGCGACGTTGCGGGCGTGGGACATTGGGTTAGAGTGCATGGGCAACCCGGAGCGTAGCGCCACAACCGTGCCGATATCGGCGACATGAAATTCCTTCGTCTCTACCTCCGCGTGCTGGAGCTGCTCGGGCGGGAGGCCCGTCTGGGCTGGGTACTGGCGCTGGCCAATCTGGCGCTCGCCTCCGCCATGTTCGTGGAACCGCTCCTGTTCGGGCGGATCATCGACACCCTGGCCAATGCCCAGGCCCGTGTTTCGGACCTCCAGCTGCGGGACCTGATGCTGCTGCTCGCGGCCTGGGTGGGCTTCGCCCTGTTCGCCATCGTTTGCAGCACGCTCGTCGCGCTGCACGCCGATCGGCTCGCACACCGCCAGTACCAGGTGGTGCGAACGATGTTCTTCGAGCACGTGCTCCAGCTTCCGCTGAGCTACTACACCGGCTCGCATTCCGGGCGGCTGGTGAAGGTGATGATGACCGGGACGAATACGCTGTGGGCATTGTGGCTCGCCTTTTTCCGCGAGCACTTCGCCAGTTTCGTTTCGCTCATCGTGCTGATGCCGCTGACGCTTTTCATCAACTGGCGATACGGGCTGCTGCTGATCGTGCTGTGCTGCATCTTCGCCATGCTGATCGCGCTGGTGGTCAGCAAGAGCGAACAGCTGCAAAGCACGGTCGAGCGCTATTACTCGGACGTCGCCGAGCGCACCACCGACACGCTCGGAAATATCGCACTGGTGCAGAGCTTCGCCCGCATCGAGAGCGAAGTCTCGGGCATGAAGAAGATGGGCGACGAGGTGCTCAGCGCCCAGATCCCGGTGCTGTCGTGGTGGGCGGTGACGACGGTGATCACGCGCACATCGACCACGCTGACGATGTTGTCGATCCTGGTGCTCGGCGTCTGGTTCTATCTCCACGGGCTCACCACGGTCGGCGAAATCGTGATGTTCATGAGCTACGCCACGCTGCTGATCGGCCGGCTCGAACACGTCGTACAGTTCGCCAACCGGATGGTGATGGACGCGCCGCGGATCAAGGAGTTTTTCGAGGTGCTCGACACCGAGCCGGCGGTGCGCGACCGCCCCGATGCGTTGGATCCCGGCCGGCTGCACGGCTTGGTGGAATTCAAGGACGTTTCGTTTTCCTACGACGGCAAGCGCGCCGCGGTCGCGGATCTCACCTTCACGGCCCTGCCGGGAGAAACCGTCGCCCTCGTCGGTGCGACCGGCGCCGGCAAGTCCACGGCGCTCGCCTTGCTTCATCGCGTGTTCGACCCGCAATCGGGCACGGTGAAAATCGACGGCATGGACATTCGCGCCCTCACGCTCACGGGGCTGCGGCGCAACATCGGCGTCGTGTTCCAGGAGGTGCTGCTGTTCAATCGCTCGATCGCCGAGAACCTGCGCGTCGGCAGGCCGGACGCGACCGAGGAGGAACTGCGGACCGCCTGCGAACGCGCGCAGGTGCTCGATGTGATCGAGCGCCAGCCACAGGGGTTCGAAACCAACGCCGGTGAGCGGGGCCGCCTGTTCTCCGGCGGCGAGCGCCAACGCCTGTCGATCGCGCGGGCGCTGCTCAAGGATCCCCCCATCCTCATCCTCGACGAAGCCACCAGCGCGCTCGATGCGCTGACCGAGGCCAAGGTTCAGGCCGCGCTTACCGAGGTCATGAAGGGCCGCACGACGTTCGTGATCGCCCACAGGCTCGCGACCATCCGCAACGCCAACCGCATCCTGGTGTTCGAGGGCGGCCGCGTCATCGAGGCCGGCACATTCGACGAGTTGATGCGGCTCGGCGGCCATTTCGCCGAACTCGCCAGGAGCCAGTTCCTGGCAGCCGAGATGGCAAAACCGAAAGGCGAACCGATGCCGGCGATCGATCAGCCGTGATCCCGGCAAGTCGCCGGCAGTGCCTGCGGCTTTCTTTTCGACCGCATACCGATTACTGACCACTCGTTCCTGTCACGGCTGAGCCGATGCATTTCTCCACAATTGCCTGTCGCGTCGTCGCTCATCCGCTCAAGACCGTGTTCGTTCTCGCCCTGCTCGTTCGCCTGATCAACCTCGCGTTCCTCGCCGGCAACGAACCCTTCTTCGTGGAGACGGACGGCTTCGCCTACTGGAAACTCGGCGCCCAGTTGGCGAGAGCCGAGAGCTTCTGGTCGACGCTGTTGGCGGAGACCGACCGCATGCCGTTGTATCCGCTGCTGCTCGGCGGCATCCGGCACATTTTCGGCGACGTCCCGCGAATTGTGGTGATCCTGCAGGCCGTCATCGACGCTGGGACCTGCGTGCTCATTGCCGCCCTCGGTGCCCTGATCTCGCCGCTTGTCGGATTGATCGCCGGCATTCTGGCCGCGCTTTCGGTGACGCTCGTCGTGCTCAGCACCCAAATCCTGACGGAGACGGTCTCCCTCTTCTTCTTCACCCTGATGCTGCTCGCCGGCGCGCGTTTCCTGCGTCACCCGAGCAATGGACTCGCCGTTATCGCCGGCCTCGCCGGCGGAATCGCCCTGGCCACCCGGCCTGCTGTTGCCCCGCTGCTGGCGGCGGCGGTACCACTCGTCCTCATCGTCGCGCTGGTGCAGCGCCGCGGGTTCGCCGCTGCATCGGCCGCGGCTCTACTGTTCGCAGTCGGCGCTGCTGCGCCGATCGCGCCGGTCTGGTTGCGCAACGTCATCCATTACGGAAGCTTCAGCCTGACGACGCAAACCGGCCATCACCTTGCCGACTGGATTGTCCCGCTGGTGAAGCAGCGCGCCGACGGCACGCCCTATCAGGTCACCGTCGACCGCATGGAAGCACTCTACGCCCAGCGTGCGCAGGCCGCCCTGTGCGCTCCGCGCCAACTCGACTGCCGCGCCGAAAATGATTTGAACGGGCAGACCAATCCGTTCCAACGCGCCGCCGTGAAATCGGAAATGGCGCGAGAGGAAATGGCGCGCTTGCCGCTCTCGGCCTACGCCAAGGCATGGCTCGAGGGCATGGTGGTGAACCTGGCTTCGCCGGCACTGCTGATCGATCCGCGCGCGCGCGCGCTGCCCAAGCCGAGCTTCTACAATACGCCGGGGGCAAGCCTATGGGAGAAAACCCGCGCCTATCTGTTCGACGATCCCGGGGCCTATCAGATCCTCCTCATCGCCGGGCTGCTCGCCATGCTGCCGATCCTGCTGCTCGAAGCCGCCGGGTTCGTCATGCTGGCGCGCACCTTGCCGTGGGCGGCGGTGTTCGCCGGCGGCGTGCTGGCCTATTTCCTCCTGCTTAATGGGCCGGTGGCGACGCCCAAATATCGACTGCCGATGGAGCCGATCCTGATCGTGCTCGCCGCGATCCCGCTCGCGCGGATGGTGGAGCGTTCCCTTCCCCGTCGATCCGACTAGCGCGGCCGAGAGATGTTGGTTGCTCGTCGCATGTTCCGCGATGACCCGGCAGAACAGAAATTTCGGCGGCCACGCTCATCCGAGCTGCGGCTCGCCGCATTACTTGATGCGTTCGAGGATACTCACATAGTTGGCGACCGCGGTGCCGCCCATGTTGAAGATGCCGCCGAGGCTGGCGTTGTCGACTTGCATGTCGCCCGCGGTGCCGGTCAGTTGCATGGCGGTGATCGCATGCATGGACACGCCGGTGGCGCCGATCGGATGGCCCTTGGCCTTGAGCCCGCCCGATGGATTGACCGGCAGGCGCCCAGTCTTTTCGGTCAGCCCCTCCGCGATGGCGCGCGCACCCTGCCCTTCCGGAACAAGTCCCATTGCTTCGTATTCCATCAGTTCGGCGATGGTGAAGCAGTCGTGGGTCTCGACGAAGGACAGATCGGACAGCGCCATGCCGGCGCTCGCCAGCGCGCGCTTCCACGCCTCGCCGCAGCCTTCAAGCTTGAGTACATCGCGCTTCGACATCGGCAAGAAATCCTGGACGTGCTCGGCCGCACGGAAGGCGACCGCTTTGCCGAGCTTGAGCGCAGTGCCGACATCGGCGAGGACGACGGCCGCCGCACCGTCCGAGACCAGCGAGCAATCCGTGCGCTTGAGCGGTCCCGCCACGCGCGGATTTTTCTCGCTCTCGGTCCGGCAGAACTCGTAGCCCAAGTCCTTGCGGATCTGGGCGTAAGGATTGCCCACGCCATTGCGATGGTTCTTGGCGGCGATGCGCGCGAGCGCGTCGGATTGATCGCCCCAGCGCTGGAAATAACCCGCCGCGATCTGGCCGAAGATCCCGGCAAAGCCGCCGTCGATATCCGCCTCCTCGCGCACGTAAGACGCCTTGAGCAGGTTGCGCCCGATGTCCGTCGCGGGCGTTGTCGTCATCTGCTCGACACCGACCACGAGCGCGATGCGCGCGGTCCCAGCGGCGATCGCTTTGATGGCCTGATGCACCGCGGCCGAGCCGGTGGCACAGGCGTTCTCGACCCGGCTCGCGCGTTTGAAGCGCAGATCGGGCGAAGCCTGTAGCACCAGCGAGGCAGTGAAATCCTGCGCCGAGAACCCCGCGTTGAAATGCCCGAGCACGATCTCGTCGACATCGGCGGCGGCAACCCCGGCATCGGCGAGCGCCTCCTTGGCAACGCGCACAACCAAGCTCTCGACCGTCTCGCCCTCGAGCCGGCCGAAGGGCGTATGAGCCCAGCCAACGATGCAAGCCGTCACGGGTGCTCTCCTCTCGTTTGGGTCCGTCTGGCGATTCCCGGGCCGGGGACGCGAGGCCGGGGAGAAACGCGACACTTGGGCGGACCCGACGCTAACCTGCCGAATTTTGGACGCTTTCTTCGATCATGAACAGCGTGCCTGTGGGCATCGGCGGGGCAATTTGGGGGCTTCTCGCTTTTGCCTTGATCCAAGCTCGGCCTAGATGGACTCTCTCGGCCAGTGGAGCTTCCCGAGGCCCGCCAAACGATCGGACCCGGAGCCGTGATGCCTTCGACGCGATCCTTCGTAGCGCGCACCCTGATGTGGGCAGGTGTTGTCTGCGCCGCAAGCGGGCTCGCCGCCGCGCCGGCGGCGGCGGAAGCGTTGCTGGTGATCGAAGCCGACAGCGGCAAGGTGATCTTCGCCCACAATGCCGGCCAGCCCTGGTATCCCGCCTCGACCACGAAGCTCATGACCGCTTACGTGACGCTGCGCGCGGTCAAGGAGGGACGCATCACCCTCGACCGCCCGATTGTCGTCTCGGCCAACGCGGCGGCACAGTCCCCAGTGAAGATGGGATTTCCGCCCGGCACCGTGATCACCGTCGACAACGCGCTCAAGATGCTGATGGTGAAATCGGCCAACGACATGGCTGTCGTGCTCGCCGAAGGTGTCGCCGGCTCGGTCGAGAACTTCGCCGACGAGATGAACAATAACGCGCGTCGTCTCGGCATGGTCCAGTCGAGCTTCGTCAATCCCAACGGCCTGCCCGCCGACGATCAGATCGTGTCCGCGCGCGACATGGCCATCCTGGCGCGTGCCCTCATCCGCGAAATGCCGGAATACGACTATTTCTGGCACCTCCCCGGCATTCGCCTCGGGAAGATGGTGCAGCGGAACTACAACACGCTGCTTGGCCGCTACCCCGGCGCCGACGGCATGAAGACCGGCTTCATCTGCGCCTCGGGATTCAATCTCGTCGCCACGGCCACGCGCGACGACCGGCGGCTTATCGCGGTGGTGCTAGGCGCCCCCTCGTCGGCGGCGCGCGCGTTGAAGGCTGCGCAGCTTCTGGAGCGCGGCTTCAACAGCAACAGCGGGCTGTCATGGCTGATGCCGTCGCTCGGCACGGTCGAAACGGTGCAGCCGGTTGACGCAGCACCTCCGAACCTGCGCGATGAAATGTGCGGGTCCCACCGCAAACGGCCGGCAACCGAGGACGAGGACGAGGTCATCGGGGCGAATAACAATCCTGACTCGCCCTACGGAGTCTTCCTTTCCAGCCTGAATCCGCCGAAGGCCAAGAGCGCTGCGGCGCTGCTGCAGGATGCCAAGCTGGGCGAACCGGTCCTCGTCTACACCGGCACCAAGGCGCCAGCGCCGGGATCGCTGGCCGCAGGCGACGCGAAGAAGAAGACGGCTGTCGCCGCCAAGCCGCCGGCCGCCAAAGACGCGCCCAAGGATATGGGCAAGGACACCGGCAAGGATGCCGCCAAGAACGGCACTGCGACCGCTGCCGCCCCTTCCTCCGAGGCCACCGCTCCGAAGCCCAAGCCGAAACCGAAGCCCAAGGCGCCGGCGGCCACCGACACGTCCAAGGACGGCGCTTCCGCCGCAGCCGGTGATGGGACCGCGGCGAAGCCGAAACCCAAGCCGGCGCCGAAGGACGCTGGAAAGGACGCCGCGACGCCGACTGCCGCCGCAGGGGCCGCCGCCGACGGAGCGACACCGAAGCCAAAACCCAAGAAGCCCGCGCCGAAGCCCGCCGCGACGGACATCACCTCGCCGGCCCAGCAGACCTCGCAAACGCAGCAGGCGAGATGACCGCCGCCGGCGCGATCCGCTCCAGCCTTTCGGGTCGCTTGCATCTTCTACGGAATACCGGTGCCCGCTGTTCCTGAAAATGCTCTGGGACCGGTCGAGCCCATCCCTCTGACCGTGCTGACTGGCTTCCTTGGTGCCGGCAAGACCTCGCTGCTCAACCGTCTGGTCAACGATCCCGCGTTCGCTGAGACTGCGGTGATCATCAACGAGTTCGGCGAGATCGGGCTCGACCACCTGCTGGTCAAGCCGATCAGGGACGGCATGGTGCTGCTGCAAAGCGGCTGCCTGTGCTGCACCTTGCGTGGCGATCTCGTCGACGCACTGGAGCAATTGCTCCGCGACCTTGACAACGGGCGGGCGATGTTCCGTCGCGTGGTACTGGAGACCACCGGGCTCGCCGACCCCGTGCCCGTGCTGCAGACCACGATGGCGCATCCCTATCTGGTCATGCGCTACCGGCTCGACGGCGTGATCGCCGTGGTCGATGCGGTGAACGGGGCGGCGACCCTCGACGAGCACATGGAAGCGGTGAAGCAGGTCGCGGTCGCGGATCGGATCGTGCTCACCAAGACCGACCTGCTCGTTGCGCCGGGAAGCCGGCGCCGACGCGACGCACTCGCCGCCCGGCTGCACCAACTCAATCCCGCCGCGCCCATCCTCGATGCCGCGGCAAACGAAGCGTCGCCCGATCGCCTCCTGGCCTGCGGCCTGTTCGATCCCGCTCGCAAAATTCCCGACGTCAAGCGCTGGCTCGCGGCCGAAGCCTATGCCGAAGGGAGTGCAGATCATGACCACCACCACCACGATGTTAATCGGCACGACGATCGCATCCGCGCCTTCTCCTTCGCCGCCGACGCCGCGATTCCTGCCGCGATGTTCGACATGTTCCTCGAACTCGTGCGCTCGGTGCACGGCCCCAACCTGCTGCGCCTCAAGGGCATCGTGAAACTGGCGGAGACCCCGGCGAGCCCGGTCGTCATTCACGGCGTGCAGCACATCTTCCATCCGGCGGTGCGGCTGCCGCATTGGCCCGACCGCGACGAGCGCACTCGCATCGTCTTGATCACCCGCGACCTCGACCCCGATGCGGTCAAGCGTCTGTTCAACGCTTTCCTTGGCGCCAGCGCCCCCGACCTGCCCGACCGGGCCGGTCTGCTCGACAATCCGCTGGTTCCGTTCGGCGGCGTCGACCGCTGAAACCCGTGCAATGGCGCATTTGCGGGCGCTTTTGACGCCTTGCCACGTTTCGGCCCGTGCCCGATGCTCAGACTGCGCCGAGTCGCGGCGCCACGTGCAGTTTGGATTTAGATTGCCGCCGGGACCAGTCATGGGCGTGATCGAGCGGCTGACGGCGGAGGTGGCCAGCCTCAAGGGGGCGTTGCACACCCTCAGGATGACCACCCCGATCGCCAAGAATCCGACGCGCGTGTTTCCGCAGGTCGTCCTGGAGCTCGCGGACAAATACGGCGACGCGCCCGCGCTGCTCTCCGACACCGAGTGCTTCACCTACCGCGAGCTTGCCGCGCGCTCCAACCGCTACGCGCGCTGGGCATTGGCGCAAGGCGTGCGCAAGGGCGACACGGTCTGCCTGATCATGCCGGGCCGACCCGAATTCCTCGCGATCTGGGTCGGCATCACGCGCGTCGGCGGCGTGGTCGCACTCGTCAACACCCATCTGACCGGAACAGCGCTGGCCTATTGCATCAACGCCGTAAGTCCGAAGCACATCATCGTGGCCGCGGAATTGTTCGGATCACTGGAGAGCGCGCGCGCCCACATCACCGGCGACGCGCAGATCTGGCTGCACGGCAATGCCGACGCCAATTTCGCGCGCATCGATCGCGAAATCGACGGTCTTTCCGGCGCCGACCTCCCGGCGTCCGATCTTCCCGCCCTGACCATCGAGGACGGCGCGCTTTACATCTACACCTCGGGCACGACCGGCCTGCCGAAAGCGGCCAACATGAACCATTACCGCGTGATGCTTGCGAGCAATGCCTTCGCCGGCGTCATGGATACGCGCGCCAGCGACCGCATGTACGATTGTCTGCCGCTTTATCACACCGCCGGCGGCGTGGTCGCGACCGGCGCGCTTCTGGTCCGCGGCGGCTCGGTGGTAATCCGGGACAAGTTTTCCGCAAGCGAGTTCTGGGACGACATCGTGCGCTGGGAGTGCACCTGCTTTCAATATATCGGCGAGCTCTGCCGCTACCTCGTCAACTCGCCGCCGAGCCCCAACGAGCGCGCGCACCATCTTCGCCTCGCCTGCGGCAACGGCCTGCGGCCCGACGTCTGGCTGGAATTCAAGCGGCGTTTCCGCATTCCGCGCATCATCGAGTTCTACGCCGCCACCGAAGGCAACGTTTCGTTATTCAATTTCGACGGCAAGGAAGGCGCCATAGGCCGGCTTCCTTGGTGGGTTGCCGGCCGCTTTCCGACCAAGATCGTGCGCTTCGAGGTGGAGCGCCAGCAGCCGGTCCGCAACGAACAGGGCTTCTGCATCGAATGCGACGTCGACGAGCCGGGGGAGGTCATCGGCAGGATTCTGAAAGATCCGTCGAAGCCCGGCCAGCGGTTCGAAGGCTATGCGAGCAAAGCCGAAAGCGACCGCAAAATCCTGCGTGACGTGTTCGAGAAGGGTGACATCTGGTTCCGCACCGGCGACCTGATGCGCAAGGACAAGAACGGCTACTTCTATTTCATCGACCGCATCGGCGACACCTTCCGCTGGAAGGGCGAGAACGTCTCGACCACCGAGGTCGAGGAGGCGATCGGACGATTCGACGACGTAATGGAGGCCAATGTCTACGGAGTCGAAGTGCCGGGACGCGACGGCCGGGCCGGCATGGCCGCGATCGTCGGCAAGGACAACCTCAACCTAGCCGGCCTTCGCGATCACCTAGCGCGACACCTGCCGGAATATGCCCGGCCCATGTTCCTGCGTTTGCGTGAAGCCAACGACGTCACCTCGACTTTCAAGTCGAAGAAAATCGACCTCGTGAAGCAAGGTTTCGATCCGAGCCGGACCGACGATCCGATCTATTTCAATGATCCCCGCAGCAAGGCCTTCGTCCGGCTTGACCCCGCACTGTACGAAGACATCACAGCGGGACGCGTGCGGCTGTGACCGGCGATGCCATCACCACTGCGACCGCGGCGACCGCGC
>Ga0207675_100000192_pt1 | contig 55745 bp, 60 predicted proteins | sample KBSSwiS42_FD_184305 | JGI IMG/M metagenome (GOLD analysis project Ga0207675, IMG submission 184305) | Switchgrass rhizosphere microbial communities from Kellogg Biological Station, Michigan, USA - KBS Switchgrass S4-2 (SPAdes) (version 2) | ecosystem: Host-associated > Plants > Roots >...
GATGACGTTGGGATTCGCGATCCCGCTGGCGGTGGCGATCAGCCGATAGAGTTCCGCGTCACCGTAGAAGCGCAGCGCCAATGACGACAGCGTCTCCCCCGCGACGACCGTATGTGTTCTGACCATTCGTTCACTCCCTCTGTTGCAACTGGCTCTGGTACCGAAGCGGGCGCAAGCAGGTCGCCGCCCGATCGATGCCGCGAAGGCCGAAATGGGCATCGGTTGTCCGGCGCTCGTCACACGACGCGACGGGCACCCCCGAGTGGCGACTGATCAAGGGCGATCCGGTGTTACGCCCGTAGTTGCCCGCGGCAGCGATGACGATCGCTCCGCCGGTGCTCGCATTGTCGAGCGCCAGTGTGAGACGGTCGTTGCCGACGCTGGACGGGGCGACGATCGCTCCGTGGTTTGGCGGTGCTGTCCCGCTTCCCTGCAAAACGATCTCGGCTTTCAAACTCGGCACGCTCGCGATCACCCCTCCTGTATGGTGCCGGTCCCGAGCAGTCGGAATTCTATCCGGTAATCCGAGACGAATGTTCGGATCCGTTATGTCTGGTGATCGTTGTGGATTTCGGTCATCGTTGAGAAGTAGGCGGAGCCGTACTCGCCGAAGTTGCGGAATCCGCGCGCAGTGCGCGAGGAGCTTCCGCCTGCCATGTGTGTAATGTTCCTCCTAGACAGGCGATTTCGAGAATGGGGCCGTCGCGGCGGCGGTCATGACCCGCTCCGTGCTGCTCGCGTCGCGGAGCTGGTAGCACCGCATCAGGGCAGGCGTCGAAATGGTTGGGGCGCAGCACCTTTATTTGATGCTCCGGCTCGACGGGGACAACATTCATGACGCGGTGGTTTACGCTCGTTAGATGCGCTCGCCGGCGAGCCTGGCGCGGTTAGCCGCGCACAAGCGGAACGTGTGTTCGCCTGGCTGACTCGCGTAGTTTCTGGCCACCCGGCATCGGCGAAAGGAAACTCCGTGCCCCAGACAGGACCGTGGACCGGCGACCCGGTGTGGCTCGCGGACGTGCTGCGCGCCGAGGGTGTCCGGCTCGTCGAGTATCCCGGTTGGCGCGACCGCGGCCACGGCGATTTCAAGGACATCCGCGGTGTCATGGTGCACCACACCGGATCGGACAACGCCAGCGCCGCATCCATCGCCATCGGCAGGCCGGACCTGCCTGGGCCGCTGTCGCAGCTGCACATCGCGCGGGACGGCACCGTGACCGTGGTCGCGGTCGGCGTCGCATGGCACGCCGGCGTCGGCATGTATCCGTGGCTGCCGACCAATATGGGCAACTGGCACATGATCGGTATCGAGTGCGCCAACAGCGGAACCAGCCCGACGGCACCGCACCGCACGAACTGGCCCGACGCGCAGTACGACGCGTTGGTTCGTTGCTGCGCCGCGATCAACCGCCGCTTGGCGCAGAACTCCAGCCGTACGATCGGGCACAAGGAGTACGCCGGCCGCGCACAAGGCAAATGGGATCCCGGCGCGATCAACATGGACATATTGCGCAGCGATATTCAAGCCCAGATCGGCACCATTCCCAGCCCGGCGCCGACACCGAGACCGCCGGTGCCGGTCGGCGAGTACGCCCACATCCTGCTCTTCCGCGGTTCCGAGGGGCCACAGGTCGCCCAGCTACAGCGCCAGCTCAAGTACGGCGACCAGGCGTACGCCGGGCATCTCGTGATCGATGGCCTCTACGGCCCGCAAACCGAGGCCGCGGTCAGGGAGTTTCAGCGACGCACCCGGGGCTTGAAGGTCGACGGCATCGTCGGCCCTGCGACGGCTGCCGCCTTGAACTTGAGGGTGGTGTCACCCGCTCAGCTGCTACTGCTGGCCGACAGTGAAACGGACTGAAATGCATGTGACCGCAATGGATCTAGTTTTTGAGTATGACCCAGCGTTACCTCGGCCAGCGCTTTTCGGCCCACTCAGGAGTCGCCGACGAACTGAGCGATGGCCAAAGCGATCTCGGCCGGGTGCGTAAGTGGGCCGAGATGGTTCAGCCCGGGCAGCATCGCCGTGCGTGCGTTGGGCAGCATGCTGGCCAGAATCTCGACGTTCTCACGGAACAACGGTCGGGTCTCGCCGCCGTGGAGCAGCAACACGGGGGCGGTGACCTGGGTCCCCTCGGCGGGTCCGAAGGTCCAAGCCCCCACGGCGGGCAATTCGTCGGCGAAGAAGAACGACGATTCCCGCTCGGCCTCCGCGAGGCCGGCCTCGCCAAACCGATCCCTGATCGCGTCCCGGTAGCCGTCGCCCCCGACGCCGCGTAGGAACACGTCGAATGCGGTGGCGGCGTCGCCCTGACGGGCGGCCGCCAGCGCGGGGCCCACGTAGGTTCGCGCAGCCGCCTCCCGTAATGGCCCGTGCGGCTTGGCGGGCTCGAACAGGACCAGTCCGGCAACGAGGTCCGGATCCTCCAACGCGACCACTAGGGCGATGCAGCAACTGGAGGAATGCCCCACCCAATAGGCGTGCTCGACGCCGAGTCGCCGTAGCAGTTCACCACATTGACTGGCTTGCGCGGCGAGGCTGGCAGGCTCGGACGGCGCCCGGCTGCCTCCGTAGCCCGGTCGGATCGGCCTGATCAACCGGAAGCGATCCAACGCCGGCTGGTCGAACACCGGCTCGAACCATGCGCCGAAGACGCCGGCGTGAACCAGACAAACGACCGCTCCGGCGCCGCGCTCCTGGTAGTCAAGACCGGCCAGGGTCTTCATGGCGGACCTCCAAGATCGGTCCGGGTGCGTCTGGAGTGACTCTATCGAGGCTCGCCGAACGATCCGATGTCAAGAGGCACTCAGTATTCAGTCTGGGTTCGTTGTCGGCCATCAGGAGCAGGTGCGCGCGCAGGATTCTGAGCCGAAGGGCCGCGGTTTGCGGGCCGACAATACCTTTCCTTTCAAGCCTGAATCGCGACGATCCACCGAATCCAGACCCCGACATCGGATTAGGCGTTGGAAGACCTACCACCAATAGTGCGGGTACTTCGCGCGGTTGATCTTGTTACCCACCAGACCAACGGCGACCAGGATGGCTGCCGCAGAACCGATCAGGACGACGAATTCCCAGCGGGGAATGGCGGGTACGACAGCGATCATCGCGGTCGCGGCGGCCGGTGAGTGCGGCATCCGCGTCAACTTCATGACGCCGAGGGCCAGCGCACCGGCAAGCGCACCGCTCCACAAGGCGTCGATGCCTATGGTTCCGACCAGAACCCCGACGATCGCGGACATGATGTGACCGCCGATGACGTTGCGCGGTTGCGAGAGTGGGAGATGGGCACCGCCGATAACCAGGGCCATGCTGGCCGCCAGGGGTGGAATCAGCCAGGGCTCACGGGTCAGCGCCGTCAGCCCCGCCACAATGCCGAGCGCCACGAGACTCACGATCGTCTCGACGACGATAGCGGGGAGCTTCTGCCTGGGCGGCGCTGAACTCACGTACCAGGGCGAACTGCTCGGTGCGGGCGCCTCGGCCTGCGTCACGGAAACCTCCTGAATGGATAAACCATCCCCGGAGAAAGTTAGGTGGCCGGTCTATCTGAGGGCAACATTCGCGTGATTCACGCTAGTTATCAAGCGGCGCAACGGATGCCAAGGCAAGAAGCTTCACCGCGGACCGATGGTTTGCCGATTTGTGTCCACACTCGATTCATAGGCTTTATCTCGGCCCGTGACGACGGGCAACCGGCGATCGTTTGGAACCGGGTGACCAATAGCCCGCCGCTGGCATACACCTGAAAGGGCGCAGGGGCGGACCTACTAGGTTGACGGCAATGTCTCAACCGCCGCCCGCTCAGCCCTCACGGTCCTCGTTTCCGCGCGGGATGGCGTTGTTGGTGGCGGGCGCGTTCTTCATGGAGATCCTCGACGCCACGATCATCGCTCCCGCTATTCCGCGCATCGCCGGCTCCCTCGGCGTCGCCGCGGTCGACGTAAACGTCGCGATTTCCACCTACCTCGTGACCGTCGCGGTGCTGATCCCCGCCACGGGGTGGATGGCCGACCGGTTCGGCGTCCGCCGCGTGTTCATCACGGCGATTGCGGTGTTCACGCTCGCCTCCATCGGATGTGCGGCCAGTGTGTCACTGCCGATGCTGGTCGGCATGCGTGTGTTGCAGGGCATCGGCGGTGCGATGATGGTGCCGGTCGGCCGGTTGGCGGTGTTGCGATATTCCGACAAGACCGATCTCGTCCGAGCGATCGCGCTACTCACCTGGCCCGCGCTGGCAGCGCCCGTCATCGCTCCGGCACTGGGCGGGGCGATCGCAACATTCGCAACATGGCGATGGATCTTCCTGATCAACATCCCGATCGGCATCATCGGATTCTTGTTGGCGCTCAAGCTCGTCCATGGCGACCCCACGCCATCGGTGCGTTCCCTGGACTGGCGAGGCATGCTGTTGCTCGGCACCGGAATCTCGGCGGCGTTGGTCGCGCTCGAGCACATCCGCGTCAGCGGGACCCATTGGCTGTTCGTCGGGATCGGCGGGGCGATCGCGGCGGTGCTGTCGGGCGGGGCGATCTGGCATCTGCTGCGCTCGACTGCACCGCTCGTGCAACTAAGGGTCCTGCGGGTGGAGACGTTGCGGATCACCGTGACGGCCGGGTCCCTCTACCGCATGGTGATCACAGCGGTGCCATTCCTGCTGCCACTGCAATTCCAGCTTGTCTTCGGCTGGACACCATTCCTTGCAGGCCTCATGGTCGCCGCGCTGTTCGTCGGCAACCTGACGATCAAACCGGCAACCACTCCGTTGATGCGCAGATTCGGCATCCGCCGCGTGCTCCTGGTCAACGGCATCGCCTCCGTCGGCTGTTTCGGGTTGCTGGCGCTGCTGCGGCCGGGATTGCCGGCTGTCGCGATCGTGGTCATCCTCTATCTCAGCGGGGCGCTGCGCTCTGTCGGCTTCACCGCGTACAACAGCCTGGCGTTTTCGGGCGTCGACGGCGACGATCTCACCCACGCCAACACTCTCAACGCGTCGGTCCAGGAACTCGCCGCCGGGCTCGGAATCGCCATCGCGGCACTGCTTCTCAGCCTGATGTCATCTTTTCCGTATGTGTACCTGGTGCTCGGCGGTTTGCTCGCCGTCACGCTCGTCGAAACGCTGATCCTGTCTCGTGATGCGGGGTCACACGTCAGCGGGTGATCGTCGGACTGGAAGCACCCGACCCCGGTCACTTACAGCAGTTCGGGTCCAAAACGGTGCAAAGCGCGGTGAGCGCGTCATGGCGCGGGCGATGGTAGACGTTCATGCCTCGCCGCTCCGATTCGACCAGGCCGGCGCGGCGAAGATGCGAGAGGTGATGGCTGACGGTTGACTCGGTAAGCCCAACAGCGTCAGCAAGGTCGCAACTACACACTTCGCCTTCGATCGAGCCGAACAGCAGCGACACCAGCTTCACACGAACCGGGTCGGCCAAAGCTTTCAGCCGCAAGGCAATCTCTAAGGCCGCGTCGTCATCAAGCGGACCCGCCGCCACCGGGGCGCAACAGACCGGAGCCGACATGTCGAGCACAGGCAGCGTCTTCGGCATGAATTGATCCTGCCAGAGGGATTGACATATATCAAAGAGGTGGCATCATCGGTTACCAACATCGGTTCGATATATGTCGCATAGGTAGGAGGTCGCCATGTCGCGCTTCCAACTCGCCCTCAACGTCGACAACCTGGCAGAGGGGGTCGCGTTCTACTCGAAACTGTTCAACACCCGACCGACCAAGCTGAAAGAGGGCTACGCCAACTTCGCGGTCGCCCAGCCCCCGCTGAAACTCGTGTTGATCGAGAACCCTGGCCACGGTGGGACGATCAACCATCTCGGTGTGGAAGTCGAATCCAGCGACACAGTGCACAGCGAAATCAGCCGCCTCGCAGGCGAAGGCATGATCACCGACGAGGAAATCGGCACCACCTGCTGCTTCGCCAAACAAGACAAGGTGTGGGTCACCGGTCCCGGCGGCGAGAGGTGGGAGGTCTACACAGTCGTGGCCGACTCGGAAATCTTCGGTACCAGCCACGCGCTGTTGGCTGCCGATGACCGAGGTGGCTGTGCGCGCGGTGCCGAGGAGGCGACGGCAGCCTCCACAACATGCTGCCGGTAGTGCGGACCACACCATGTGGCGGCGACTGTTAGCGGAGTTCACCGGCACCGCACTGCTCGTCTCGGTCGTCGTCGGCTCAGGCATTGCGGCACAACAACTCTCACCTACTGACAGCGGTCTGCAGCTTCTCGAAAATTCGATCGCCACGACCTTTGGACTGGCTGCACTGATTCTGCTGTTCGGCCCTGTGTCAGGCGCGCATCTCAATCCTGTTGTCTCAGGCGCTGACTGGGTACTCGGCCGTCGGTCGGCTACGGGCCTGGCAGGCGGCGACGTACTGGCTTACACTGCGGCGCAAGTCTTAGGCGCGATTGCCGGGGCGATGTTGGCCAATGTGATGTTCGACCGAAAGCTCATCGAGCTCGCCACAAGAGAGCGGCTGACGACTGGACATTTCGTCGGCGAAGTGGTCGCGACGGCGGGACTCGTCGCCCTGATCTTCGCCCTGGCGCGAACCAAGCGTGCGGGATCGTCCGCCGCTGCCGTCGGGGTCTACATCGGTGCGGCGTATTGGTTTACGAGTTCAACGTCGTTCGCCAATCCCGCTGTCACAGTGGGCCGGGTCTTTTCCGACAGCTTCACCGGAATCGCACCAGGCTCGGTGGCCGGCTTCATCGCAGCCCAGGTCGTCGGCGCCCTCATCGGGGTCGCGTTGGTTGTGGCGCTCTACCCCGACGCGGTCGAGACGGCCGACGAGGTTGTCCTACCGCACCCCACGGTCAGCCGCCCAACCCAGAACTAGAAGTCTCGGAGACAACCATGAAGCCGACTGTCCTGTTCCTCTGCACGCACAACGCCGGGCGATCACAGATGGCGCTCGGCTTCTTCAATGCCCTCGCGCGCGAACAAGCTACGGCTTACTCCGGTGGCTCAGAGCCGGTCGATCAGATCAACCCGACAGCAGTCGCGGTGATGGCCGAGAAGGGCATCGACATCACGACCCAGCAACCGAAGCGCTGGACCGAGGACATGATCCAAGCCGCAGATGTTGTGGTGACAATGGGTTGCGGCGATACCTGTCCATTGTTTCCCGGCAGACGCTACGACGATTGGCAGCTGCCCGATCCGGCCGGACAATCGGTCGAGGCCGTGCGTCCGATCCGCGACGAGATCGAGGGCCGCGTACGCGTCCTGTTGTCGGAGCTCGGTATCGAAGCCGCAGTTTGACACACGCCTGGCGGTCAGCTGCTCGACGGGGCTTCAATCTCGTTGAACTGCCGCACTAATGCAGACAGTTCCGACCGGGAGGTGACGCCGGCCTTGGTGCTGGCCTGGTAGACGTGGCCCGACCGCGAGAAACACGCCGCAGCGTTGAATTCGCTCATCCGTGCTTGCCTCGTTGGCCGTTGATCCCGTTGTGATGAGTGGGACCGACCCCGTCCCCACCTAGGCCGGGCGCGCCGCCCTTGCCGCCGGGGCCCCCGTTGCCTGCGTTGCCACCGTTACCGCCTTGGCCGGTCCCGCCTTTGAAGGAGTTGCCCTCTCCGCCGGTGCCGCCGTTGCCTCCGGCGGCACCCAAACCCCTGCCGCTGGCGCCGTTTCCACCTGCCCCACCGGTGGCGTCGCCGTCGTCGGATTGCGCGCCGCCACCCTTGCCGCCCGCGCCACCGTGGCTGGCCAACCTGCCGCCCGTACCGGCGTCACCGCCCTGGCCGCCGAACGCGTTTCCGACCGGGGTGTTGGTGGGGAATGCTGTACCAGCACCCGCTCCGGCGCCACGGCCGCCGTCCCCGCCGTGGCCGAGCAGGCCGGCGTGTCCGCCGTTGCCGCCTCTGCCCCCTCGGAGTCACCGATGTTCGTCGAGCTGGTACCGCCGTCTCCGCCGTCGCCGGCGTTCCCGAGAAGTCCGCTGTCGCCACCATTGCCCCCATGACCGCCGGACGAGGCGGCGTTGGAGCCCGGGGCAGGACGAATGCTGGAGCCGTTACCGCCACCGCCGCTTCCTCCGACGCCGCCGTCACCGGCGACCAATCCGCCGTGGCCGCCATCGCCACCGTCGCCCGCGGTGCCCGCACTTTCGTCCGAGTCCCCGTTCGCGCCGAGTCCGCCGAAGCCACCACTGCCGATGACGCCCGCGCTGCCGCCCTCGCCGCCGTCACCTCCGAACGCGCGTCCGGTGTCGCTGTGCGAGTCGCCGCCCGTGCCACCGCCGCCACCGTTGCCGATCAGACCCGAATCGCCGCCGTCCCCGCCTTGTCCACCGATGGCGGTGCGATCGACGGCTGTCGCTGTGCCCCCGAGACCGCCTCTGCCGCCATTGCCAATCAACAATCCGCCTCTGCCACCCCTGCCACCACCAGTGCCCGACGCGTCCGCGTTGCCGGTCGCCACCGCACTGGCTCCGTCGCCGCCGGCCCCGCCGTTGCCGAAAAGGCCGGCGTTACCACCGTTTCCGCCGCTTTCGCCGTTGACGCCGACGCCGCCCTTGCCGCCGTTGCCCAATAGGAGGCCGCCCCTGCCGCCGTCCTGGCCCGGAAGCCCGTCACCACCGTTGCCGATGAGCAGGCCCGCGTTTTCGCCTGGCCCGCCGTTGCCGACGAAAATGTGGACCACTGCGCCCGCATCGCCGCCGCATCGGGACCGCTTACCGCATCGGGACCGCTCACCGCGACGGCCGGTGTCGCCGCGGATGCGGTTCGACCGCCTTCATGCCGAGGCTGCGAGCCGGACGGCGCACTGTGCGCTGCCGACGGCCAGGACTGTACCGCTTTCACCGGCACCGGTCCGTCTGGTGTGCGTGCGTCGATGACCGTGGACGCGGCCGGCCCAACGAGATCCCGCCCGCTGGGGGCGCTGATCTCACGGACACCTGTCTCGGTATTTCTATGCGTTATCCACCACGGGGCCGCGACAGCACGGGAAGCGCTTGGCCTGCCGACGATCCGGTCGGCTGGCGAGGTGGCTGACTGAACTGACAGCAGTGACGGCGCAGTCGAGAACCCCACTGCGAAACTCGCTGCGCCTGAGGCAAGTACACCTGTCGTAAGGGCAGCGATGGTTTTTGGTGCAGTGGTGAGCACTACCTTGTTCCCTTTCTTTCGGACGGCCTGTCATCGGTGGATCACGCTGTCACACTGTGCATCCGGACTTTCGAGTGCTACGGCGTCCAGACGCCGAATGGCACGAGGGGATCGGTGCCGTACGGCAGGTACGGATTCGCGCCACCGCCCACCGCAGCCTCGGGCAGGACGGCGGCGGGTCCACCTGGCGGGGAGCCACCGGTCCGCTCACCGAACCGGTGGGTGTGGGCGCCGCGTGGGTCGCGGCACCGGACGCAGTCGGTCCGGCAACGACCGGACCCGAGTCGATATTCGCCGCTGCGGCAAACGGGGCCGCGGCGATCGCGGCACCTGACGCCAACGCCGCCAGGGCTGACGACAACGCCAATTTGGTGATGGCCGTGTTCGTATCTCCGGTCTTCTCATGCCTCGCAACGTCGTTGAGGCTTCGATGAGGAGATAGCGAGCGGGTTACACGAGCGGATAACCGGTGGCGAGGGCACTTATTCGACGGATCCCGTGTGCTCTGTGCCCCCAGTAGCTGGCAGGATTCACTGAGTAGAGCACCGCAATCCGTGGCACATGGACCAGTCGCCCCCGGGCGCTCTTTCGTTCATCGCAGGATCGTTTCGATCGTTGGCACCGCACGGCCCCATCAGACGAATTGCTGGCCGCCGTCGATGTCGTACGTGGCGCCGGTCAGCGCCGTGTTGGCCATCAGGTGGATGGCGAGCGCGGCGACGTCTTGCGGCCCGACGACCCTGCCGATCGGCAACGTCGTTCGAAGCTCGTTGCGGCGGTTGTCCAGTTGATCGCCGAGCAGGGACGCCGAGAGCGGGGTGTCAACGAACCCCGCGGCAATGAGGTTCACACGTATCGGAGCAAGTTCGAGTGCAAGCGCCGCCGTAAACGGTGGCAGCACTGCCGTGGCGGCGGAGACGATCCCGAGGCGATGATCGATGCGCCGACCTCCGGTGCCGCCCATCAGAGTCAGCGAGCCTCCAGGCGGCATCTTCGCCCTGGCGCTGCGCGCGACTTCGAGGCCAAGCACGACGTGTGCACTGAGGGCCTCGCGTACGTCGGCGGCGTCCATTTCGAGCAGCGGCACGTAGCGCGGGCCGCCGGCAGTCACCAGTACATGGTCGATCGGCGAGGCCAGGTCTTCGAAGAAGTTGTGCAGGGCGTCCGAGTCGTTGGCGTCGAAGGCCGCGGTGTGTTGCGCACCGACCTCTGCCGCGGCGTCCTTGAGGCGGTCAGGATTGCGCCCGGTGAGAACGACATTGGCTCCCTCGGTACGGGCTCGTCGGGCGGTCTCCAGACCGATGCCCGCGCTACCACCGATTAGGACGACAGTCTGTCCAAGCAGCTCCGGTTCGCGCTGTGTGGACTGAGAATTGGGTCCGACGCTCACGACATACAGGCTGCCACCAATCAGCCACGAACGCCTGGTTGTTGTGGAAGTCGCCTGACAACTTAGACGAGTTCAGATCCGCTCCCCCCAAGCCAATTTGGGAGAATCCTGTGAAGTGACTGATAGTCATGGCTGCCGAAAACAGGTACTGGACTACGCGTGTCTGTTGCCGCGTTGGGCGCATACTTCCGATTACCAGACCGTGCTGCTTACGGCATACGTCAACTGACGGGGGAAAGCCATGGCCCAACGCAAGGTATTTCAAGACAGCGTCACGCCGCTGCCCGATACACCGGGCCCATTGCCGCGGGGGCTGATGGTGGCCGCAGCTGAACCGGAGACCGCCAACGAGGAGATGAACGTCCTTTTCTCGCTGGAGATCCCCGCCGCCACGACCGCCGATCTCGAGGACGCATGAAAACGCCTGTGAAAGCGCCAAAATCGGAGCTCCGGTGGTGCACACTGACGTGGTGATCACGGCCTTATGTTCACCGCTCCGTCACCGGGTGTTCACGCGGCTCCGGGCGATTTCGCGCAGGCGGATGGCCCACGAAGGGTGTTGGCATGCAGGGGGACATCACCGTACGCGTCGTGATGGCTCGTAAGCGCGGCCGAGGCAAGAAGTTCTCGAATCCGAGGGGGAAACGACAATGAGCGCCCAACAGCAACAGGCAATGGATTCGCTATATGCGATCGACAACGTGCTGACGGTCAAGATCACCATGCCGCAAGGCGACTGGGATGCGGTGCGTACCGAGCAGCCCAAGGGCGGCATATGCAATTTCGAGTTTACGGGAGGTTCCCGATACACGTGGCGCAAGGCGACGTCAGTCGAGATCTCGGGAACCAGCTTCCCCGCCAAGACCACCTTCGCCGACGTGGGTGTCAAGAAGAAGTCGTTCTGCGGATCGATCAACAGCGACAAACCGTGTCTGCACGTCGACTTCGGAAAGTTCCGCGACGCGAATGTTCCTGCTATCGAAGGGCTGATCGGCACCCGTTACATCACACTCAACAACTCGATCCAGGATCGGTCCTACATCCGCCAACCGTTGGGCTACACGTTGCTCGGGATGGCCGGACTACCGCACTCGCGATGCAATTTCGCCCGAGTGTTCGTGAACGGAACGTTGATCGGCCAAGGAGTGGGCGGGGTCAACAGCCCCGGCATGTACGTCAACGCCGAACCGATCATGAAGCGTTACATCGAGCGCAATTTCAACGGAAACATGAAGGGCAACCTGTACGAGATCGAGCATCACGACGATTTCGTCAAGGAGCGCCTGAATTTCATCGGCGTGGAAGACCTGTCCGAGTTCGAGAACAAAGCCGACTTGAAGCTGGCGGATGACACCATCGCCGGGCACGGGATCGCGGGCGCGGCCCAAGTGATCGATCTCGACCAGTTCATCAAGCTCTATGCGATGGAGTTCTATCTGAAGCATTGGGACGGATACGCCGACAACACCAACAACAGCTACGTCTACAACGACGTGATCGCGGTCGAGACGCCTGGTGTGGCCAACGTGAAGTTCAAGATGATCCCCTGGGGCATCGATCAGAGCTTCCAACCCGATAGGCCGTTCAAGCTGGGGCGCGACGGGATCGTTGCGAAGCTGGTGCGAGACGATCCAACCCGCCGTAAGCAGTTGATCAACGAGGTGAGAACTCTCCGGGAGACGGTCTTCGCGCGCAAAGTCCAGCAGACGGTGCTGAAACCACTGATCGACAAGATGGAGGGGCTACTCGTCAACCTGGGTGTGCAGAATGTGGTGTCGGAGATCGCCGTAGTTCGCCAACAGTTGAAGCTGGCCGAGTCGGCGGGCTACATCTGCGCCGGGCTACCCGACGCGAGCGCGGTCTACATTCTCGACCAGGGCACCGGTGAATGCCTGCACGCCAGCAACACCGAGACCGTTCCGCCCGGTGCGACGCCTCCGGTGAATTTCGAGGTGTACCGCCTTCCCCTCGGGGACAACGACGACAAGTCGGATCTGTGGGTCGTCAATACTCTTGGCGGTGGCCGGTCGCTGACCAGTCAGGCCTTCAACCGCCTGCTGCACGCCAGCGGCACGCAGGCGACGCCCCCGGGGCACAAGTATCTCTATACCTGCCCGCCTGCCAACAGCGAGCACGCCGAGGAGTTCTCGTTCGTTCCCGTCAAGCATCCAACCGACAACGACGAGTTGGCATTCACCGGGTACTTCAACCTGTCCAGCGTCCGGACCGGTTTGGAGGCAAAGTTCGGTGATGACATCACGCCTGGGGGCAGGGCGCGGGTCTATCAGTCTTCCGACGGCTCAAACCTGTACCTCTACTGATCGGGCGTCACCAGCGGTGGGCGTCGAAGACCGCATAGCCACCACGGTCGTCGACCACCAAGATCTGTTTCTTACCACCGCTCGAGAACGTCGTGAGGCCCTCCGGCTTCATGGACCGGTGGAACGTCAGGTCAGACAGCGTGACGCGGTCGCTGCTGCCGTCCCATGCGCAGAGTTGAAACGGCTCGTCGCCTTGACTGAGCGACCGCCCGATCAGAATCAAGAAGTTTCCGGCCTGCGCGTCGTAGGAGATGTCCCGGATCCCTTGTCTCACTTTTGATTGCGGTATCCGGAGGACCAGGACGGACGGCGCACTGAGCGCCGTCGTCATCCATGGTGCTCGCCAGGCGTCGATGGGGACCTTTATGACCGTGACTCGTCCCGGACTGGCCGGACCGCGCAGACCGAACAGCAGTGCGCGCGCCCGCGGATCCCACACCAGGCCCTCGATGTTCAGCCCACCCGCATCCGGACTCCGGCCGCCGGACTCCGCGAGCGAGGGGACATGCGAAAGCATCCAGGAGCGAAATCCGAGCATCGGTTCGGCGCGCAGATCGCCGTCGGAGGTGTACCGCACTCTCACCAATCCGTCGTTGATGTGCTGGCCGTTCACAAGACACAGCGAGGATCCCGCGATGAGGATGGTCTCGCCATCCACGTCGAGGCCGGTGAGGCCCTCGGGATCACCCAACTGGTCCTGTCCAATTCCAAGCAGGCGGCGGCGCCGGATCCGTTGTATTGCGTTATCAGCGTCGAGGTCGAATTCGAAAAAGGATGCCGAGTCGTGGTTGTCGATGAAGATGAATCGGCGCGGACCCACCTGCACGACCCCTGAGGCGTTGAACGGGACGCCGCCGTTCTTCTCCGGGAAGGGCGTCGACTTTATCTTGTGCCGGAAGGCACGGCTTGCGGCATGCCCCATCGAGCGGAACGCTTCGGCGATTTTCGCGGTCCAACTCGGCACATCATCAGTATCGCGCCCGAATTGCCGCGGATTGACAGCCTTTGATAACAAGCTGATCAAGCGGCGCGCGCCGTGCAGAGATCGTGCTCGTCTCGCTGCTAGCTTGCCGATCGTGAAGGTATGGCTTCGCCGCGTGTGCGTCGTGCTTCTCGGGGCGCTGCTGCCCGTCCTCGCCATGGTCTCGGCCGAAACGCCGACGGCCGCAGCGTATTCACGCGACGGGCTGCCGGTCGAGATACTCGACGTGCCTTCGCCTTCGATGGGACGCAACATCCGTGTCGAGTTTCAGGGCGGCGGTCCGCATTCCGTCTACCTGCTCGACGGACTTCGCGCCCAGGACGACGCCAACGGCTGGGACATCAATACCGCGGCGTTCGAGTGGTTCTATCAGTCCGGCATCTCGGTCGTCATGCCGGTCGGCGGCCAGTCCAGCTTCTATTCGGACTGGTATCAACCTGCGACGGGAAGCGATGGAACCGTCACCTACAAATGGGAGACCTTCCTGACCCAGGAGCTGCCCGGCTGGCTTGCCGCCAACAGGGGACAGGCGCCGGCCGGCAATGCCGTTGTAGGACTGTCGATGTCGGGCAGTGCGGCCCTGACTCTGGCCGTCTGGCATCCAACGCAGTTCATCTTCGCCAGCTCGCTGTCCGGATACCTCAATCCCTCAATGGGTCTGTGGCCTACGCTGATCGGCGTTTCGATGAAGGACGCAGGAGGATACAGCGCGGCCAACATGTGGGGGCCGACCAGCGATCCCGCTTGGCGTCGCAATGATCCGATGGTCAACATCAACACGTTGGTGGCCAACAACACGGCGCTGTGGATCTACTGCGGCAACGGCGTGACCTCGGAACTCGACGACGGGGCGAATCTCGGCGTCCAGTACAGCGCCCAGTTCCTGGAGAACATCACGTTGTCGACCAACAAGGAGTTCCAGCAGAAGTACATCGCGGCCGGCGGTCGCAACGCGGTGTTCAACTTCCCGACCGACGGCACCCACAGTTGGGGCTACTGGGGATCACAGCTGCAGGCGATGAAGCCCGACATGATGCGGATCGTCGGCGGGCAGCAGCCCTGACTAACCGAAGTGCGTCTGCGGCCGCGTCAACGGCGCGCCGTCGACGCTGATGTCCAGCTTCTCGTTGTAGAACGCGACCATGTTCGTGATCGGCGCGACGGCAGGCAGTGGGTAGTGGTACGTCCACGCGAGGTCGGGATGGACGGCGTCGCCGATTCGCACCGACCAGTAGCCCGACGTCACGCCCTTGTACGGACACATCGACTGCGTATCGGACGGCTCAAGATGTTCGAAGGCGATGTCGGTCCTGTCGATGTAATACCTTGTCGGCAAGCCGGTTTCGAACACCAGCACCGGACTGTGCGTGTCGGCGAGGAGGACTCCGTAGAGCGCAACGGTGACGTGGCGGTGTGACCGCAGCGCGTCCACCCGAACGTACGGATTGCGGGGATGGCCCCAGATCGGCTCGTCTTCCTCGAACCATGACAGGCGGTCCCACTCGAACCGCACCAGCCCGGCGACGGGACCGTCACCGTCGTCGAATACCCGCGCGGCCGATTCGTACGTTTGCCCGTCTCCAACCAACGAGAACGTCCGCGACGGCCCGAACTGAACCTTCTGCGCATGGTCCTCATCGCGCAGGAAATCGGAACGGACGTCCGATACCGGGATGTAGTACTGCGGGTAGTACGGCACCTCCCACACGTACCGGGCTGACGTCGTGTCGAAGACCAACTGGTTACCGAGGAAACCGCGGACCCGCCGCGGCGCCGGTTCAACGCGGCCGCGAACCGCAGCCATCGGGGGATAGTCGGGTGCCGGGCGCTCGGATGTGGTGCTCACAGTTCCATGATGGCCCGAACGCGATGGAAATCGGTAAGCAGCGCGAGCACTGCACACCGCGCGGTGTCCTTCCGTGGCTTGCTGCGCTGGATCGACCCGCCGGTCAGGCGCTGCTTACCTATTTTCCAGAAGGGGCCTTACAAGCGAGGCCTAGAGTGAATACATGCGCATAGCCATCGCCGTCATCGGAGTGATCATCGCGTTGTTCGGTTTACTGTGGGCGCTGCAGGGCTTCGGCGTCGTCGGCGGTAGCCCGATGAGCAACACCACCACCTGGTCCATCATCGGTCCGATCGTTGCGTTGATTGGCATTGTGCTGGTGGTCGGCGCACTGCGCCGCAAGTCCTAGAGCTGCACACGACGTGTCCGCGCAGATCGTCGCGGACGGTTGACGCGCGGCGGAAACGCCGTGCCGCGCTAGAGCGCTGGATTGCTTCGTCGGACGGCTGTCAATTCCCTTACTGCTGAATGGAATTCGGCGAAGCATCGCTGCTACGGCCCGCGCTGCCGCCGGGCATCGACGGCATCGGTATCGCCCACGCGGTGGTTCGCGATCGGCTGTCTACCCGCGTGCTGTTGCGCGTGAACGGCGCAGGATCGCCGAGACCCTGCACGACGGCGCGTTGCAGACCGTCCTTGCCGCCAAACAGGATCTGCGCGAAGCGATTCGGGCCGACGGCGACAAGTCCGGCGTCGAACGGGCCAGCGAGTTGTTGGTCGACGTATCGCTCGACTTGAGGCAGGTCACGCGCGAACTGCACCCGTCGGTGCTCGACGAGGCCGGCCCGTCGAGACACTGACGGACAGCTTCTCCGAGCGCACCGGTGTCCCCGTCGACTGCTCGATCGACTACCCGCAGCGCCATCCGGTCGACGCGACGCTGTACGGCGTGGCACGTGAATTGCTCACCAACGTCTCCCGGCACGCCAATGCGCACCGGGTTGCGCTGGACCTGTTCGACGAAGGCGACGACGTGACGCTGAATGTGCGCGACGACGGCGTCGGCATGGACCCCGCTGTCCTCTCGCGACGCCTCAGCGAGGGGCACATCGGGTTGGCATCGCATCGGGCCCGCATCGAAACACTCGGAGGCACAGTGGAATTCCGACCTGTGACGCATGGGACATGGGTGGCGGTGAGACTACCGATACGGGTAGGACAGGAGGCTCCGTGACGAAGTTCGACCGCCGGGTGCGGGTCGTTGTTGGCGACGATCACCCGGTCTACCGCGAGGGAGTGGTACGCGCGCTCGACACCAGTGGCCGCACAGAGGTGGTGGCCGCGGTGGGCGACGGCCGGGCGGCGCTCGATGCGATCCGCGAGCACGCGCCGGACGTGGCGTTGCTCGACTACAAGATGCGACAACAACCACTCACACCGCCAACAACGCCCAACCCGTGACGCGCGAACGGAGCCACAAGCCCGTCGCCCATCCAACCGCCGTCAAGTACGCGGCCGAGATAATCGGAACACTGTTCCTGGTCTTCACGATCGGTACCGCGGTTCGCAGCGGCAGTCCGCTTGCTCCGCCGGCGATCGGGGCCATCCTGATGGCGATGGTCTACGCCGGCGGGCACATCTCCGGCGCTCACTACAACCCGGCGGTGATGCTCGCCGTGCTGGTGCGCCGCCGGATCGATGTCCGCGAGGCCGTCGGATACTGGATTTCGCAGTTGATCGGCGCCCTGCTGGCATCGGCGGTCGTCTCCGCGGTCGCCCCGGCGCAGACGAGTCGGATGACCCTGTCCGGGCATGCCGTGATGGCGGCCTTCGTCGCGGAACTGCTTGTCACCTTCGCGCTGTGCTACGTCGTGCTGAATGTCGCCACCAGCAAGGATCACCCCGACAACTCGTTCTATCGGCTGGCGATCGGCTTCACCGTGGCAGCCGGCGCCGTTGCCGTCGGCGGAATCTCCGGTGGCGCCTTCAACCCGGCCGTGGCCGTCGCCGGAGTCGCGATGGGGATGTTCTCGGGATCGATGATCTGGATGTTCGTCGCCGCCCAGGCCATCGCCGCCGTGGCCGCCGGCCTCGCATTCCGAGCGTTAAACCTGCCGACAAGTAATCCGACCCTCCACCACGCGCTCCCCCTTCGTCGCTCGCAGCGTCGCGGCGACCAAGGGGGAGCGAGCGTCTTCATTTCGGGATCGGCGGCGCTGCAACGGCTGTGACGGTTGAATGGCGAATGAACGCCTGTGATCCAGCTAACACCTTGTTGACGATCGACTGCTTTCCAAGACGCCCGGGCTCCGGCTGTTACACGAACACACGCAACGGATGATGGCCGTGGAGGAGTTTGCTGAGGTGTCGGGTGTGATCTACCGCTCACTTTCGCTCAGAAACCTAAGAAGCCGTTCTTTACGGTTTATCAAACGTCGATCATGAACCGGTTGCCACACTGTGAAATAACCACGTAATCAAGATGAATCGCGTTGCCAGCTCAACATAACAACTGCATAACGAAGAAATTCTTAAGCGGGGTCTGAGAGGTTCGGCCAAATTTCCGGCCGGTCCGCGAAGTCACTCGGTCGGAACAAGATTTTCCGTCGCTACACTTGAGCGAGTTCGCGCTGAACAGGCGCAGATAGACCTGAAATCTAGGGCCGGTGCACGCCAAAACCGGCGGAGGTACCGATGAAGATGGCTAACTTTTTGATGCCTGAGGGCACTCCTGATTCCACTGTGACGGACGAGGCGCATGTGGATCGCGACATCGCCCGCGTCGGCACCGTCGCGGTCCTGCGCGGCCCAATCGGTGACATCGCCGCCAGCGCTGCGGCCGTCGTCGTCTCGAACTACGGCCACGACAGCGTTTCGTTCCTGAACCCCGGCACGCTCGAGGTCGAGGACACCATCGGGGTGCCGGGCGAGCCGTTCGCAGTCGTCGTCTCCGATGATCGCGCCTACGTCAGCACCTCGTCCGCGAGCTATGACGCCATCTCAGTGATCGACACGAGCACCAAGACCGCAATCGCGACTTACCCGTTGGCCTTCGGTGTCACGGCGTTGGCCATCAGCCCGAACGGGAAGCGCGTCTACGCAGGCCGGACCGGCCATGACTACGTCGACGTCGCGGTCATCGACACCACGGCCGAGCGCGTCGGCACCATCGACATCGCGACCGGCGCCGGCATCGGTGTCGACGCCATCGTCGTCGACCCGACCGGCGCGCGCCTGTACGTCGCCACCACCGATGCCCGCGGCAGTCAGCTCGTCGTCGTCGACGCCGAGACGGCCCGCGTAGATCGCAAGGTGTGGGTCGGCTCGCCGATCCGCGACCTCGCCTTCGCCGACGGCACCGCCTACGTCTTGACGTCGGATCGGGTCCGCGGGGGCGCGGTCAGCCTCATTGACATGTCGACCAACCGGATCACCGACACCATCGAGCTCGGGATCGGCGCACCCACCCAGATGACGCTGAGCCCCGACAAGACTCGCGCCTACATCGTCGACTACGAGCACGTCGCGGTGCTGTGCACGCTGAGCCACGAGGTCGTCACCACCGTCACGGTTGACGCGCGGCCTTCGTGTGTCGCGCTGGATTCCGACGGCGAGCGCCTTTATGTCGCCGACTATGCGGGCGAGGTCGCTACCTTCTCCGTTGCCTCGACCTTGCCGTTGCTGTACTCGCAGCTGGTGGCCACCGAGCCGATCGCGCTGAGCAAGCCGCGCGAGTTCGAGCGGGCCACTGCCTGACTACCCGCTGTCCGCCAGCCGGTTGAGCCACTCGGCGAGTAGAACACGCTCGGCGGGGGACAAGGGTAGGTCTTCCCTGTCCCGCAACGCTTCTCGCAGCGCCACGGCGCGGCTGGGCAGCTCGGACGTAGCCGTCCGATTGTGCTTCGAATCGGTGGAAATCGCGGCCATCATGTCGTGGAAGATGATCGACGACAGCTCGGGATCGCGGTTGTCGGGCGGTGTGCCGATCTGCTGGAGGATGTATCCGGCTCCGCAAGACCGGAAATAGGCAGTCGCGCGATCCACACTCATGCGTAGCCGGCCCTCATCGCCGAGGCGGGCGATGACGTCTGTCAGTAGCTCGACGGTTTCCGCGGCGACAGGCACGGTTCGCCCCGGCCGGGCCTGGCCGAAGGTGAGCACATAACAGTCGGGCTGGTTTAGGCCGAACTCAGCGTGCAGATCCCACAGGTCTCGCAGTTCGATCCCCGGATCCCTGGATGCGTCGATCAGCAGCCGCTTCTGTTCGAGGTAGCCCTCGAGGACGAAACCTGCGAGCGCGTCGAGCAAGCCGTCCTTATCGCCGAACTGACGGTAGATGGTCGGCGGCTGGACACCCGCGGCGGCGGCCACCGCACGCGTCGAGACAGCTTCAATGCCTCCCGTCTGCAACAGGTCGGCCGCCGCTCGCAACATCCGTTCCGCGGCAGAAGCCGGCTGATCGCGCGCCTTCGCCATGTTTCCAATGATAACTGCGTCACACTATCAATGGAAATATCAGTGATAACGTTGGATGCGATATCACTGGAACCATGAAGGGATAATCGCATGTCAGAGGTGACAACCTCATACGACTTCATCGTCGTCGGCGCGGGGACCGCCGGCTCTGTGCTGGCCGCGAGGCTGTCTGAGGACGCAGGTACGCGGGTGCTGCTGGTCGAAGCGGGAGGCGCGACACCGCCCGCGGCCGCCGCCAATCCGCCGGAGTGGCAGACGCTGTTGCGCGGCCCCGCCGACCTCGGCCACCAAACCACCGTGCAGACGGGCACTGGAACCACCATTCATCTGGCTCGCGGCCGCGGACTCGGGGGCTCGTCGACGATCAACGCGATGATGTTTGCGCGCGGACATCGGGACAGCTACGCCGACTGGAACCGGTTCGGCGCAAAGGGATGGACGTTCGACGACCTGCTGCCGTACTTCAAACGCAGTGAGACGGCCGCCCACGGCGACTTCGCGGTCCGCGGGACGGGCGGTCCATTGCTGGTGGCACCGGCCAGTCCCATCAATGAGGTGGTTACCGCCGCGCTGTGTGCAGCGGTTCAGACGGGCTATCAGCGTGCCAAAGATGTCAGCAGCGGCTTCGAAACCGGCTTCGGGCCATCGGATTTGACGATCGTCGATGGAATCCGGCAGAGCGCCGCGGATGCGTATCTGAGGCCGGTGCTAGGGCGGCCGAACCTCGACTTGGTGGCTGACGCGTTGGTGCAGCGGGTGATCGTCGAGCACGGGCGGTGCACCGGAATCGAATACCGCCGGGGCAGTGGGAAAGTGGTGACCGCATATGCGAGTGATGTGGTGCTTGCCGCGGGAGGCATCGGATCGCCACACCTGTTGATGTTGTCGGGCATCGGTCCCCAGGCACAGCTTCAGACCGCTGGTGTCCGCGTCGTGCAGGATCTGCCGGCGGTCGGTTCAAATCTGCAGGATCACCCGTTGACAGGCGTCATTTACCGCGCAGCGCGGTCGGTCCCCGCAGCAAGGCATAACCATGGCGAGGCGATGGGCGTCCTCCGGGCGGGCGACGACGGAGCGCCGGACCTGCAGATCCTGTTCGTCGACTCCGCGGCGGTGATCGGGCTGAACGTGCCGGACACCTACTTGATCGGCGTGTGCGCACTGCAGCCGCACAGCCGCGGCACCGTCACACTGGGCGGGCGTGACCCCGACCTGGCTCCGATCGTCGACCCCAACTATCTCGGCGACGACCGCGACATGGCAACGATGGTCAGGGGATTCGGGATCGCCCGCGAGATCGGGAATGCGCCGGCGCTCGAGGCGTGGCGTGCCGAGGAGATCGCTCCCGGCCCGTCGATCGATGACGAGGAATCGCTCCGCGGCTTCATTCGCGCGACGACGTCGTCGTACTACCACCCGGTGGGCACCTGCGCGGTGGGTGAGACGGCGGAATCCGTCGTCGACAGTGAGCTCCGGGTGCACGGCATCCGGGGGTTGCGGGTGGTCGATGCGTCGGTGATGCCGTCTTTGCCGTCGAACAACACGTTGGCCACCGTGTACGCCATCGCCGAGCGCGGCGCGGAGCTGATTCGGCGAGGCTGACTCATCCAGCCGCGAGCGACCGCATTTGTACATGCATACCCGGCGTGTCGTTGTACAGACACGGTCGCTCGCGCGGAGAAATCAGCGCCAGATGTAGCGGGTCTTGGGGCGGCCGGCCTTGCCGTAGTCCGTCTGCCGGGTGAGCGTGCCCTCGTCGGCGAGCCGTTCGAGGTAGCGCCAGGCCGTCACCCGTGACACGCCGACCCGCTTGGCCACCTCGTCGGAGGTGATGCCGTCGGCGGAATCCCGGACTGCACGGGCGATCTCGTCGTTGGTCCCGGGTGCGGCACCCTTGGGCGCAGCGGATTTGTCTGAGCCGATCCGCAATTCGGCCAATGCGCGGTCGACCTCCGCCTGGCTGGCGGCGTCGGTGCCTGCCGGAAGCGCCTCGCGGTAGCGTTGGTAGCGCTCGAGCCGGTCCCGGAACGCCGCGAATGTGAACGGTTTGAGCAGATACGCCAGCGCACCGTGGCCGACGGCGGCGCGCACCATTTCCAGATCGCGCTCCGACGTGATCGCGATGATGTCCGGCGCCGGGCGCAGCCCCGACAGGGCGGAAGCCAGTGCGATTCCGCTCGCGTCGGGCAGGCCGATGTCGAGCAGCACCAGGTCGATCGGCGTCTCAGTCGCGGCCGCCTCCGACGCCGCGCGCATCGCGTCGCGTGCGGTGTGCGCGACACCTGCCACCGAAAAGCCGGTCAGCCGGCCGAGATACGTGCGGTGAGCTTCGGCGATCAGCGGCTCATCCTCGACGATCAGCACGCTGATCATGACTTCACCGTCACTGTCACCACCGACCCGTAAGTCACGTCGGCGGTCAACGTGCCGTTGTGCCGCTTCACCACCTGCGCGACCAGCGCAAGCCCCAGCCCGTGCTCGTCGGCGTCGAAGCCCGCCTTCGTCGAATAGCCGCGCCGCATGGCCTTTTCGAACGTGCCGGCATCCATACCGGGGCCACTGTCCGCGACCCGGATCAGCAGAGTGCCGTTGTCCTGGCTGACCGTCACCTCGACCCACGGGTCTTCACGGTCGCAGGCGTCCATCGCGTTGTCGATCAGATTGCCAAGCACGGTCACCATTTCCTGGCCGGTCAGCGCGAGATCATCGGTGTTCGACGGCAGATGCGTCTCTTCGGTCACGGTCAACTCGATGCCGCGTTCGTCGGCCTGCGCCGTCTTGCCAAGCAGCAGCGCGACCAGTGCGGGCTCACCGACGGCGCTGGAGAGCCGGTCGACAAGTTGTTGCGACAGCTCGAGCTCGTTGGTCGCGAACTTGACCGCTTCGTCGGCACGGCCCATCTCGACCATCGTGACGATGGTGTGCAGCTTGTTGGCCGCCTCGTGGGCCTGCGATCGCAACGTGTCGGTCAGCACCTTCAGCGAGCTGAGTTCGCCAAGTGCGCCCTGTAATTCGGTGCGGTCGCGGATCGTGACCACCTCTGAAGGACGGGGCCCGTCTTCTACGGGGGAGCGGTTGACCACCAGCACCCGGTCTTCGGTGACGTGCACTTCGTCACGCGCTCCGGGGTTGTAGGTGCGCAGGAACTCCGGCAGATCCGCCCGGTCCACTGGACCCGGCGGCAGTGCGAGCAGCCTGCGAGCCTCGTCATTGACCAAGGCCACGCCGGTGCGGTCCAACACGATCAGGCCCTCGGACACCGAATGCAGGATCGCGTCGTGGTGCTCGTACATCACCCGCAGCTCGTCGGGGCGCAGGCCGTGGGTCTGCCGCAACAGTCGGCGCCGGATCGCCCATACCCCGACCAGTGCGATGGCCAGTGCGCCGAGGCTCACCGCGACGATCGTCGGCACCTGCGCGCGCCAACGGTCGGCCAGGCTCTGCTGCAGAATGCCTGCTGACACCAGCCCGACGATGCGGCCGGTGCTGTCGCGCACGGGTGCCACTACGCGGATTGACGGGCCCAGCGTGCCGGTGTACACCTCCGTGAACGTCTCACCGCGCAGCGCGGGCTCGATGGTGCCGATGTATTTCTGGCCGATCTGCGTCGGATCGGTGTGGGTGAACCGGGTGCGGTCGGGCGCCATGATCGTGATGAAGGCGATGTCGGTGTTCTTGCGGACGGCCTCGGTGACCGGCTGCAAAGTCTCTGTCGCCCTGCCGGATTCGATCGCCGTGGCTGTGGACGGGGAGTCGGCGAGCGCGGTGGCAATGCCGAGCACCTGCTGGCGCGCGGCGGCGTCACCGTCGTTGCGGGCGTCGAACAGCGCCAGCGCGCTGCCGACGAGCACCACGACCGCGATCACCAGGATCTGCAGGGCGATCGCCTGACCGGCCAAAGAGCGGGGCCACCACCTGCTCACGCTGCGCCCAGTTCCTCGGCAGCGATGGCGAACACGTCGTCTCCAGCGCCGACAGCGACGAAGTGGCCCGCCCCCTCGACCGGATGCCATATTGCTCCCGGCATGCGGTCGGCCACCGCTTTGTTGATGGGATCCGGTACGAGCTGATCATCGAGGCCTTGCCACATGTGCACTGGCCGCTCGATCGTCGCGACATCGAAAGCCCAACTCCGATAGAGGAGTTCAGCGTCGCAAACGAGTCCGTCGGAACCTTGTGCGAAGCGTTCTGCGCATGAATCGCCGAAGGCGGCACCGATCTCGGGTCGAAGGAGAATCTGTCGGTCGTACTCGTTGACCGATTTCCGCACCTGCTCGATGAACCTGCTGCGGAAGTGTTTCGCGGCTATGCCGAGGGTTGCGTACATGAGGTGGAAGCCTGGTTTGAAGCGCGGTGCCAGCGTTCCGCCGAAAGCGTCGACTTTCGAAAGGTGATTTGCCGCCCAATTGTCACCGAATGTTCCATAGCTTCCGCCCGCGATGCCGCTGACGTGGCGCAGCCGGAGGGGATCGATGTAGGCGGCCGCGGCGAGTGCCCATGGGCCACCTTCCGACCAGCCTGTCACGCCGAATTCGTGGTGTCCCAACGCATCGGCGAGCGTCACAAGATCGTCAGCCCACCCGGAGTAGCTGCGTGCCTTTTGCGGACTGGGTCCCATGCCCGGCCGGTCGACGCAGACGAGTCGCAACCGATTCTTCGATGCGAAGTCCGCGAGCAGGCATGCCTCGAGCCGGCTGCTGGGTCCGCCGTGATTGTGGATGACCAGCGGCCCGTTCGGGTCTCCCACTTCGAGATAGGTGAGGGCGCGGCCGTCTGCGGTTGCTACTTCCTCGGCAACGTCGCCGTCCGCCATGGTGACGAACCTACCTCTCGCCTGCACGGCTGACAGCCACCCGCGCACGCTGCGGTGTCCGGCGATCTGCGCGAGACAGCTGTCGCGCTAGTACTACAGCACTACGCCGACTGCATCGCAAGAGCCGGAGCGACAGGCGACGCGCCCGTGAGCAGAACGCGCAAAAGCTCAAGATTGCGCCTAGTGCGGGTTGTGCGCACAAGCGAGCCACGGCGACTACAGACACATAGCTTGGGTCGCAAGCAAGTTCATCCCGAACTTGTTCGTCACACGAAAGGACAGATTGATGACCACCACCTCCACCACCCGGACGACCACACCGAGAATCCGGATGTTCGTCGCCCCACTGCTATTGGCCGCGGCCGGTGCCGCCGCAATCGCGGTCGCACCCTTGGCTGATGCGGCACCGACTGCACCGGCGTGCTCGTTCACCGGTAACGCCAGCGTTTGCCAGACTGAGGGTAACGCACAGGTCAGTGCCTTGCCGCCGGCCGTCGACTACCAGCCGCAATACCCGTTCTACGGGGATGGTGGACTCCTGTTCCATCACCACGGCCGCTGAGAGGATCGGCTTGTGCCTCTAGCATGCGTTGCGGCACAACGCAATCACCACAATTGACTCGGCCGGCAATTCCATATTGATCGGCAAGGCATTGTGCCGCAACGCAATCCGCTGAGCGCCTGGCGTGACGTCTCTCCGCCGGCTGCTCGGCAGGAATGTAGGCTCCTCAACATGCCGGAACACTCGCCGTCCCAAACCTTCATAGTCGATCGGCTCCGTATTGTCGGAGAGCGACTACGCCGTGCACGCGAGGTCCTGGACGAGGAGACCGACAGCGCCAAGGCAACCGCCATCGCGGCAGCAGACGCCGGTCTGCCCGAGACCCTCATCGCTCGCGAGCTTGGTGTTGACCGCGCCCGAACGCTTCGCAAGTGGCTGGGCAAGATGTGACTGGCCCGGCAATGCGAACTCAATGACCTATTTCATTAACGAACCTGGAATTTGCTGGTGCCCGAGTGCCGACGGGCATATTCTCCGCTGATGTGCCGGTTGCCGACAGGGGGAAACGCAATGAACGCTTCAAGGTATGTCGGTCGTATCGGGGGGCTGGCGGTGGCCTTGGGGGTGGGCGCGGCGCTGTTCACGGGTAACGGGATCGCTTGGGCCGGCCCCGCTTCCCAGGACTCGTCTGGTTCGTCGACGAGCGGTTCTCAGGACAGCGACGCGTCGGACTCGAAACCGGTGAAGAAGACCCCAGCGAGTCCTTTTGGCCGCATCAAGACTTCGACACGGTCCGGGTCGACCGCCGCCTCAACGTCACCAGGAGAGGGGACGGCTGGCGACGAGGGCGGCTCAAGGACCGGCCGGAGGACATTGGCGGACATCCTCGGCGCCGACCGGTCCGCATCCACCCGGACGCCGCAATCAGCATCGGGCACCAGCGGGTCGACATCGACGACAACGCAGCCCAAGAAGAACCGGTTGCCGTCGAGCTTGACCGACGCACGCCTCCAAGGGTCTCTTCCGGCGAGCACACTCAGCGCCACAGGCGCCAACGACGTCGTGGTGAAGACGCAGTCGACCCTGACTTCATTGCTGAAGCCGAGCGTAGTGCCACAAATTGCGAGTACATTTTCGACTCTGTCGCCCGTGTCCATCGTGAAGGACTCGCCGGTAACGCGCAGTGCGATAGTCACGCCACAGTCGGCAACGGCCAACGCCGCTCAGCCGGCCCACAGTGTCGCCAATATCCTTGCCAGTGCGGTCAACCGGGTATTGAGCCCATCCGCGGGGACCACGCCGACCACGCCGCCGGTAGACCAGCCCGCTACCTTGGTGTTGCTCGCCGCGCTGCGCCGGGGATTATCGGGTGCCGCCGTCAGTCTCGATCAGCCGAGCGCGACCACGGCGAGCCCGACGCTCGTACTGAACGGTTACAGCTTGGTTCCCACTTCCACCGTCGACGTCACCGGATTTTACGGAAGATTCACGAGTCCCCCGGCTATCGCGAGCACGATTCAGGGAGAACAGGAATTCAAGGTTCTCGACCAAGACGGTAACACGGTCGGAACCTTCGACGCCCTCGTGGCTCGTTCCAATTCGCTTGTTTTCGGTGGCACTTACCAGGAAATCCTCGTCACCGATTCTACAGCTACGGAAGGCACTCCGCCGGCCGGCTCGGTGATCGCCGCTATCAATTATGGCCCCTTCGGGACCTTTTACTCCGCCATTCCCTCGGAATCTGGCGACGGCACCAACGTGGTCTCGTTCAAATATGTGACGCCCTTCGGGGAATTCCCCGGTCACGCGAAGTATGACGATGCAGCCGCAGGTCTCGCCGACCATTCGTCAGCCAATAGGCCTGTCCAACTCACCGACGAGTACTATATCGCTCCTCAAACCCCTTCCACCGTAGACTACAACGCAATAAGCGGACTGCCGCCTTTGGCCGTGGCCGTTCAGGGAGAGCAGGTATTCAATGTTTACAAAAAGAGTACGGATGGCGGCGACGATGTTGTGATCGGTAGCTTCGTGGGCTACGTGACTACCACTCATGACAGAGGCGGTGCCTCTACCGAGGCAATCCTCGTCACCGAAGTTCTGGGTGACCCACCCGCAGGCAAGGTAGGCACCGACCCCTCGCAGATTCCGCCGGTCGGCTCGGTCTACAACGTTGGCTATCTCCAGGAACTCAGTTTCTTGTACTCCGCCATTCCCTCGTCCTCCGGCGACGTGGTCACGTTCAATATCAGTACGCCCCTCGGAGATATCCACGTTCCCCTCAAATGGGACGCGGCCGCCATTCCCGCTGTCGAGTCGCTAGACGTCCCTCACAAATACAGTTTCGTCCCCGCTTCCACCCTGGAGCCCACCGGAATAAACGGGATCCCGCCTAGGGAAGTAATTATCCAGGGAGATCAGCAATTCGGCGTTTACAATTCGGCCGGTTCTCAGATCGGGAGCTTCGATGCCCACGTGTCAAAACAATACGATATTCTCGGCAATCATAGCGTGGCAATCCTTGTCACCAACGACACGACAGGCGTCGCAGGCACCGCTACCGGGGACGTTCCGCCGGTCGGCTCCCAATTCAACTTTTACTACTTCGGTAATAGCGGCTTCGCGTTATTTGCCTCCGCCATTCCATCGCCCTCCGGCGACGTGAAGAAGTCGTTCAAATTGGTGACGCCATTGTCGGGGAAGTTTCCCGCGTAGTACTGCAGCCGGTGCGCTCATTCTCGCCCGGACTGCCTTGAGGAAGATCTGGCGGAAGTAGGGCTTGCGCGCGGACTCGACCCGCCTGCGTTGCCCGGGGTCAGGTCGGCGGGCTCCAAGGAGGCGGGCGTGGACAGCTGTCGGGCTTCGAGGGAGACGGCGCGCGGCGCTTACAGACAACGGCAGCAGTTATTCGTTGGCGGCCACCACGTTTTCCCAGCATCGGGTTATTGGGGCTTGTACAAAATGAACTAAAACGTGACCTGGCTCACCTCTACGTCGAACATCGTCACAGACCACATTTGGATCTCGACCTGGAGGAAGCCATGAGCACCACCTTTGACAAGCCGCCGGTGGGTGAGCCGCGGCGCCGCCGCGACCGCACCCACTGGCTCTACATCGCCGTCATCGTTGCGGTACTGGCGGGCATCGTTGTCGGCCTGGTCGCGCCCGATGTCGGCAAGAGCGTCGGCGTGCTCGGCACGATGTTCGTCAGCCTGATCAAGATGATGATCGTGCCGGTCATCTTCTGCACGATCGTGCTGGGCATCGGCTCGGTGCGCAAAGCCGCCACCGTCGGCAAGGTCGGCGGCCTGGCTTTCGTCTACTTCCTGGTGATGTCGACGTTCGCGTTGGCGATCGGTCTGGTGGTCGGCAATCTCATCCACCCCGGCAGCGGCATGCACCTGTCCGAGAGCGCCGCGGGCAAGGGTGCCGAGCTCGCCGAAAAGGCGCATGAGTCCGGCGGACTCATGGACTTCGTCCAGCACATCATCCCCGACACGCTGTTCTCCTCGCTGACCGAAGGCAATGTGCTGCAGGCGCTGTTCATCGCGCTGCTCGTCGGATTCGCGTTGCAGGCGATGGGGCGCCAGGGTGAGCCGATCCTGCGCGGTATCGAGCACCTGCAGAAGCTGGTGTTCAAGGTGCTCGTGATGATCTTGTGGCTCGCTCCGATCGGCGCGTTCGGCGCGATCGCCAACGTCGTCGGGCAGACCGGCTGGACCGCAGTCACCCAGCTGCTGACGCTGATGCTCGGGTTCTACGTCACCTGCGTGCTGTTCGTATTCGGCGTGCTGGGCGTGATTCTGCGCGTGGTGTCGGGCGTCTCGATCTTCAAGCTGGTGCGCTACCTGGCCCGCGAGTATCTGCTGATCTTCTCGACCTCGTCGTCTGAGTCGGCACTGCCGCGGCTGATCGCCAAGATGGAGCACCTGGGCGTCGACCGCAGCACCGTCGGTGTCGTGGTGCCGACGGGCTACTCGTTCAACCTCGACGGCACGGCGATCTACCTCACCATGGCGTCGCTGTTCATCGCCGACGCGATGGGCGCTCCGATGTCCGTCGGTCAGCAGATCGGCCTCCTGGTGTTCATGATCGTCGCGTCCAAGGGTGCCGCCGGTGTAACCGGTGCTGGGTTGGCCACGCTGGCCGGCGGCCTGCAGAGTCACCGTCCCGACCTGCTCGACGGCGTCGGCCTCATCGTCGGTATCGACCGGTTCATGTCCGAAGCCCGCGCGGTGACCAACTTCTCGGGTAACGCGGTAGCGACGATAGTGGTCGGCTCGTGGACCAAGACGATCGACCGCAACAAGGTGAACGCCGTTCTGGGTGGAAAGGATCCGTTCGACGAACTCACCATGGTTGACGACCACGCCCCGAGCGCCGAAGAACCGGTGAAGGAGCGAGTCCCTGTGCCCGCGTAGGGCAGCACCTGGGACGAGCCCAGGAAGGCCCGGCCGGAACCCCCACGGCCGGGCCTTTCTCTGCGCCCGGCGACGTGTGTGAAAGTTTTTGAATTTCCTTTGAACGCCCTGCGGCCTCCGCCCGTTGAACCGGCTGAAATCGACTGAACGGAAGGACGGAGGCCCGCCATGCGTGCCATATTGCTCACTCTGATCGGCTTGGCCGCGGCGGCTTGCGGATTGATCCTTGCCCCTGCGGGTTTGGCCTCGGCCGAATCCGCAATCACCACCATCGGTGACCTACAAGCCCAGGGCTTCGACGTGAAGATCGACCGCGTCGGGAGTGCACCACTCTCCGAGTGCGTGGTCACAAATGTGCGAAATCCAAGGAACCGAACGGAATTCGTTCCAGTGCTCGGTGACCGGGGCCGTGGCGGCGTCGTCCCCGTGATCGTGGAGCGCACGGTCACGGTGTCGCTGGACTGCTCGGCACGTTGACACACCGCAGGGGCCCGGCCGGCGCGGTCCGGCCGGGCCTTCACTATTCAGCGATACCGTGAAAAAGGTTGTCCACCAATGCGTCAACAAATTCGTCAGTCAGCGGCTGATCCGGTAGCAGCAGCCGGTGATAGCAGGCGCCCCACAGTTGGTCAACGACGGTCTCTGGGTCGAGGTTCGCGCGCAGCTGGCCGCGTGCCTTCGCTGTCTCAATGGCCGCCACGGCCTTTGCGCGTCGCGGACCCGAATATCGCGCCAAATAGGCGGCTTTCAGATCCGGATCTGACTGGGCCTGGCCGATCAGCTCGCCGATCACTCGACCGGCAGGGCTGTGGCAGATGACCCGCAAGAACGAATGCAACTGCGTGCGCAGATCGGCCTCGATGTCGCCGGTGTCGGGAAAGACGAGCTCGGGGTCGACGCGATGGAAATAGCCGTCGAGCGCGAGGGCGCCCTTGGAAGGCCACCACTTGTAGATCGTCATCTTGCTGGCGCCAGAGACGTTGGCGACCTTCTCGATCGTGAACCCAGCCATCCCGTCGTCGAACAGCAGTTCGGCCGCCGCCTCGAGGATCTCCTTGCGCACCTCCGCGGCGGGGCGCCGACCGCGTCCGCGTCTTGGTCGATCGTCGGCCATCGAAATCTCCTCTTGGGAATATATGGACGAATCGTATACTTGACGGTTATATGGACGCAACGTACACAACGAAGGAGATCCAGATGACCGACCGTATTGCCATCGTCACCGGGGCCTCGGGCGGCATCGGCCACGCCGTGGCCGTCCGTCTCGCCCAGGCAGGCATGGCTGTGGCCGTGCATTACTCGGGCAATCGCGACCGCGCCCAGGCGGTCGCCGACGAGATCGTCGCCGCGGGCGGCCGGGCCATCGTGGTCGGCGCGGACGTCGCCGATGAAGCTCAGGTCGCCGCGCTGTTCGACCAGGTCGAAGCGGAGTTCGGGGGCGTCGACGTGGTGGTCAACACCGCAGGCATCATGCTGCTGTCGCCACTGGCCGAACTGAACTTGGATGACTTCGATCGGATGCACCGCACCAACGTGCGCGGGACCTTCGTCGTCAGCCAGCAGGCCGCTCGGCGCGTCCGGAAGGGCGGCGCGATCATCAACTTCTCCACCTCGGTGACGAAGCTCGCCGCGCCCGGATACACCGCCTACGCCGCCACCAAGGGCGCCGTCGACGCGATGACCCTCATCCTGGCCAAGGAGATGCGGGGCCACGACGTGACGGTCAACGCCGTCGCACCGGGGCCGACCGCGACACCGCTCTATTTCGAGGGCAAGTCGCAGGAGGTCATCGACCGCGCGAAGGCGGCCTCGCCGCTTGAGCGCCTGGGTGAGCCCAATGACATCGCCGAAGCCGTCGTCTTCCTTGCCGGTCCGGCCCGCTGGGTCAACGGCCAAGTCATCTATGCCAACGGCGGCGTTATCTAACACGCGGCCTCAGTCATCCGAAAGGACAACTCTCATGTCGAACCCCAAAGTCATTCTCGTCACCGGCGCCTCGAGCGGATTCGGCGCGATGACGGTCCGCGCCCTCGCGGACGCCAAACACATCGTGTACGCGGGCATGCGCGACATCGGCGGCCGAAACGCTCAGGCCGCCGCCGCGGCCCGGCGCTACGCCGACGAGCACAGCGTGGCACTGCGGACCGTCGAGATGGATGTGTCGGATCAGGCGTCGGTCGACGGCGGGGTCGCTGCGGTCCTCGCCGAGGCGGGCCGCATCGACGTGATCATCCACAACGCCGGCCACATGGTGTTGGGCCCGACCGAGGCATTCACGCCCGAACAGGTCGCGTCCGTCTACGACACCAACGTGCTGTCCACCCAGCGCGTCAACCGTGCGGTCCTGCCAGCCATGCGCGCCCAGCGCGACGGCCTTGTGCTGTGGGTGGGTTCGTCAAGCTCGCGCGGCGGCACACCGCCGTACCTGGGCCCGTACTTCGCGGCCAAGGCGGCAGAAGACGCGCTGGCGGTCAGCTACGCCGCCGAGCTCACCCGGTTCGGGATCGAGACGACGATCGTCGTGCCCGGTTCGTTCACCTCGGGCACCAACCATTTCGCCAACGCCGGAACGCCTGCCGACGAGTACATCGCGACGGCCTACGAAGCCGAGTACGGCGGGCTGATGGATGAGGTCAGCAAGAAGCTGTCCGAACTGGCGCCCGAGGATGCCGACCCTGTCGAGGTCGCCCGGCAGATCGTGAAAGTCGTTGACATGCCGAAGGGTTCACGCCCGTTCCGGGTGTATATCGATCCCGCCGACGACGGTGCCGAGGATGTGTTTCGGGTCGGCGATCGGGTCCGCCAGTGGTTCTACCAACGCATCGGGCTGTCGGATCTGCTCAGCGTGAGCAGTTCAGCGTCACGGAAATCGACTGACTAGTGACGACCTGTACCAGCGCGCGGTCGCCGTTCCTGCCGGGGCCGGTGTAGGGCACCCATTGCGTGACCTGCTGAGGGTTCCTGACGTTGGTCACCACGCATTGGTCCAGCGGCGCGGTGCCTACCCGGTCGATGTTGACCGTGTAGCCCTCGCTCTGGAGCCGGCTGATCAATTCCTGCGGCGATTCATCGGCGGACGCGAGGCCCGCAGGGGCGGCGATCGCCCCACACACACCCGCAGCCGCAACGGCGAGCATCCACTTTGTCCGCACGGCCGCACCTCCCGTCTTTGCCGTAGTCAATACTCCTCCGGATGCCGAACAGACGCAAAACCGTGTGATCTACGTCTTCAGAACACGTTTCTGCGTCTGCTCGCGCAGAGAAGCCTCAGCGTTCGGCGCGCTGGTATGCCGTCACCACCGCTGCCCCGCCGAGCCCGATGTTGTGCTGCAGCGCGGCGTTGACGTTGTCGACCTGTCGCTTGTCGGCCGTGCCGCGCAGCTGCCACGTCAGCTCGGCGCACTGTGCCAGGCCCGTCGCACCCAACGGGTGACCCTTGGAGATCAGCCCGCCGGACGGGTTGACCACCCACCGCCCGCCATAGGTGGTGTCGTTGTTGTCGATCAGCTTCGGCGCCTCGCCCTCGCCGCACAGCCCCAGCGCCTCATAGAGCAGCAGCTCGTTGGCGGAGAAGCAGTCGTGCAGCTCGATCACCTGGAAGTCGGACGGACCGAGCCCGGACTGGTCGTAAACCTTCTGTGCGGCTTGGACATTCATGTCGTAGCCGATGAGGTTCTTGGCGCTACCGTCGAAGCTGCTGTCGAAGTCGGTGGTCATCGCCTGCCCGACGATCTCCACCGCCTGGCCGGCCAGTCCGTGCTTGTCGACGAACGCCTCACTGGCCACGATCGCCGCGCCCGAACCGTCGGAGGTCGGCGAGCACTGCAGCTTCGTCAGCGGATCGGAGATCATCTTCGCCGCCAGGATGTCGTCGAGCGAGTACTCCTCCTGGAACTGCGCATACGGATTGTTCACCGAATGCTTGTGGTTCTTCAGCCCGATCTTCGCGAAATGCTCTGCGGTGGTGCCGTATTTGCGCATGTGCTCGCGGCCTGCGGCCCCAAACATCCACGGCGCCACCGGAAATGCGAACTCGTCGATCTCCGCCATCGCCTTGACGTGCTTGCCCATCGGCGACTCGCGGTCCTCGGCGCCGCCTTGTAGCGGGCCGGGCTGCATCTTCTCGAAGCCGAGTGCGATCGCGCAGTCGGCCAGTCCGCCCCGGATCGTCTGCGCGGCAAGGAACAACGCCGTCGAACCCGTCGAACAGTTGTTGTTGACGTTGGCGATCGGGATGCCAGTCATGCCGAGTTCGTACAGCGCCCGGTTCCCGGACGTCGAATCACCGGCGACGTATCCGACGAAGCCCTGGTCAACCTCGGAATAGTCAATGCCCGCGTCCTGCAGTGCGTTGGTCCCTGATTCGCGCGCCATGGCCGGATAGTCCCAGCCCTCGCGGCGGCCCGGCTTCTCGAACTTCGTCATCCCCACGCCGACGACGAAAACCTTGTTTGGCATCCCAGTTGTCCCTTCGCTGTTCCTGCGATCGACAGAAACACAAACCGGGCGAACTGTCTAGATGCCCTATCGACGGGCCGTCCAGGCGCCGTATCCGCCCGCCAGGTAGTGGACGCGGTCCTGACACCGCCGCGCGGTTTCTGCCGAGATCGGTTGGGGCGCGGTTGGTGGTTTGGTGGGCTCGTTGAGCGAGGCGGATTGGTCATCGGTCGTTCTCCAGGGGTGGTGCGGGGGCCCCGCCGCCGCAGCGGAGCCCCCGCGCTGGGAGGGGGGTCATTCGAATTAGCCGGTGTATTCGGGGCAGTAGGCGTTCACCGAGGCGACCACGAAGACGGCCGCCTGGTGGCTGGTGAGATCCGTGTTGGCCAGGATTTCCTGGCCGAGGTCGACGGGGTCCGCGCCGTCGTCGAGCGAGCCGCATACGTAATGCGCATTGGAGATCGCGGCCTTGGGGGTGTCATAGGAGATGCCCGCGCTGGTGATGTCACTCAGGAACGCATCGTCCACCGAGCTGACGGCGACGGCCGTGCCGGCAGTAGCAAAGGCAGCAAGCCCGAGGGCACCCGCTAGAAGCGCGGTGCCGGCGAACGTGGTGAGGCGGTGCGTGGCGAACATTGGACTCCTTGGTGACGTCGTCTTGTTCCGGGTGTTGTCCGGGCCGACATCAGAGTCCGATAGGTGCCTTGGCGGATTCTCAAAGGATTCTTGGCGACGTGGAGCAGACCGAGCGGCGCGCTCAGCGACGGCACGTCAGCCGTATTGGAGCCACCATTTGTGCAGGTCATCCATGTTGGATCCCTGGGCATCTGCGAGCAACAGGTCCGAGTTCTTGGACCACACCAGATCGGGGCTGTTGTTGTAGGTGCCGCACGCGATGCGGCCTTCGACTCGGTCGGGGGTCTCGGTGTAGTGCCAGGTGGTCGGCGAGTCGATGCCGCTGCCCGGGCATTGGAACAGCTGCGAGTTCTCTTTGATCGCCACGTCGAAGTGCGTATCCAGGGTCTTCAGATCGGCGAACAACGAGTAGCGCGCGTTCGCGGGCCCGCCGGGCGTGGACGCCTGACCGCAGTCCACTGTCGCCAGGGCGCCCGTTGCAGGCGGGTGTACCGCCTTGCACGCGGCGCTGTCGTAGCCGGCAGGCAGCAGCGCCATCAGTTTGGACGCGGACGGCTGCGGGGTCACGTCGGTCGACCGGTCGGTCGTCACGGGCGTGGTGGTGGATTCCGTGGCGGTGGTCGTCGGCCCCGATGACGACGTGTCGTCGGGCTTGACCAGCCACCAGATGCCCAACGCGCCAAGTACGAGGACGAAAACGCCTGCGGCGGCCGCGATCGGGATCCAGGGCACCTTGTTGCCCTGGCGTGGTGGCCCCGATGGAGGCGGGGCGGCCGTCCACATCGGACCACTGGGCGGGCCACTCGGCGGCGGCGTGTGGAACGCGACAGGCCGGGCCGCGGGTTGCGGCACAGGCGTCACACCGAATGGCGGTGCGGGCGGGGGCGTCGGGTGAATCGGCCGTTCCGGCGGCATCGGAGGTATCGGCGTGCGCGGCATGGTCGCGTCTTGACTGCGTTGCATGATCGCCGCGGCCTTGTCCTGATCGCGTTCGCTCAGTGCGTGGTTCGCGGCGACCGCGAGATCCCCGGCGCTGGCGTAGCGATCCTCCGGCCTCTTGGCCATGCCTTTGGCGACCACCTTGTCGAAAGCGCCCGGAATGCCGGGGCGCTCCTCACTCGGCTTGGGGATCGGCTGCATCAGATGCGCGGTGATGACCACGCCGACGCTGTCGCCCTGATACGGCTGGGACCCGGTCAGGCATTCGTGGAGGACACACGTCAACGCGTAGACGTCGGCGCGGTAGGTGACTTCGTCGTTGGTGAACCGCTCCGGCGCCATGTAGGCGTAGGTGCCGACGGCCGTGCCGAGTTCGGTGAGCTTCTCGTCGGTGGCCGCGTTGGCGATGCCGAAGTCGACAAGATAGGCGAAGTCGTCTCGGGTGATCAGAATGTTCTCGGGCTTTACGTCGCGGTGCATGACGCCGCTCTCGTGCGCGGCATCGAGTGCAGAGGCGACCTGCCGCACGATCGCCACCGCCCGTGCAGGCGTCATCGGCCCGTACCGCTTGAGCATCTTGCGCAGGTCGGTGCCGTCGATCATGCGCATGTCGACATAGAGCAGCCCGTCGACCTCGCCGTAGTCGTGGATGGGCACGACATGCGGTTCCTGCAGCCGGCCCGCCGAATGGGCTTCACGCTGCAGCCGCTTGCGGAACACCGGGTCATGAGAGACCGCTTCCGGCAACAGTTTCAGCGCGACGATGCGGTCCTTGACGGTGTCCTCGGCCTCATAGACCTCACCCATGCCACCCTTGCCGAGTAGCCGCCGCAAGCGATACGGGCCGATCTGGGAACCCACGCGTGATTCCCGGTCGGGGTCGCTCATCGGGTGCTCCTCGGATGCGTTTGCCAGCGAACACACCCTAATGCCGGACTACGCCTCGCGCGGTGCGATCTCGAACGTGAACTCGTGGTCACAGATGCGGACCCGGTCGCCGTGGGCCAGCGTCGCGGTGCCGCGAATGCGTTCGCCGCCCACGTCGATACCGTTGGCGGACCGCAGATCGCTGATCACGAAACTCGTACCGGTGTCGATGATGACGGCGTGATGGCGACTGACGTTGGCGTCGTCGAGCACGATGTCGTTGTCGGTGAGCCGCCCGATCCGGGTGGCGGCGGCCTGCAGCGGATAAACCCGCCCGTTCGTCGCACGCAGACTCGCCTGTGCATGTGAAGCGTTGACGGACGTGCGCAGTCCGATGCTCATGACCGTGTGCACCGCAGTGGTCTTGGCCGCCTTCTTCACGTCGAGCGGTTCCTGGCGCAGGATCCGCTCGTGCAGTGCACGCACCGTCGGGCCCGGGTCGATGCCCAGGTCGTCGGCGAGCGTGGTCTTGAGCCGCTGGTAGGCGTCGAGGGCCTCGGACTGACGCTCGGCCAAGTAGTAGGCGATGATCAGTTGCGCCCACAGCGGCTCGCGGTAGGGGTGTTCGCCGGTCAACGATTCCAGTTCACCGATGACGGCATAGCCACGCCCGCAAGCGATTTCGGCCTCAGCCCGCGCGGTGTGCGCAACCACCTTGTCCTCGGTCAGCGCGGTGGCGAACGCGTCGACGAACTGAAAGTCGCGCAGGTCCTCGAGAACCGGTCCGCGCCATTCGGCGAGCGCGGTCGTCAGATGGCGGCTGGCTTGCTCGAACTGGCCGGCGGCGGCGGCTCGTACGCCCGCGTTCTTCTCGATGATGAATCGGCCGATGTCGCAGGCGGTGTCGCTGACCGTGAGTCGATACCCCGGCGGCGCGTTCTCCAGCATCGAGCGAGAGTCGCCGAGCAGCCTGCGCAGGTTCGAGATGTAGGAGTGCAGGCTGGCCCTCGCCTCCGCCGGCGGCCACTGCTCCCACGCAGCGGTGATCAGCGAGTCGATGCCGACCGGCCGATTGCGGTTCATGACCAGCACGGCCAGCACGGCACGCTGTTTCGGGGTGCCCAGCGGCACGGACGCGCCATCGACCGTCATCTGTAGCGGCCCGAGCACGCCGAACCCGATCCTGTTCTCGGTCATCACGCACGTTCTATCGCGAACCGGCGCGAAATGCCCGAAATGCTCCGAAATTGGCTGGATTCGCCTCGGGGCCTGGCGCTTACCGGGGTGGTGGTGCGAGCACTGTCGTCGGCACCGGCTGCCAGGTGACTTCGCCTGCGTCATCGGTGGTCACCCGGCCGAAGGGCTGATCGCCGAAATGAAAGCCGAACCCGATGGTGCCGGGCTTGGTGAGCTCGGCGAGCAGTCGTTGGCGGGCACCGCGGACACCCTGCGGGTCAGGGTCGGCTATCGACAACCACTCCGGGTGGGTCAATTGGGCGGGCGTGTGGAAGGCGTCGCCGAGCGCGACGAGGCGCCGACCCGCCCGCGAGGTGATCACATACGACGTGTGGCCTGGGGAATGGCCCGGCGTGACCACTGCGCGGACATTGGGAAGGACCTCGTCGCCATCGTCGATCAGTTTGAGTGAGGTGCTGTCTTCGACCAACGGGGAGATGACGTGCCAAGGCGTCGTCCGGTCCGAGCGGTGAGTGCCGTTTGCGTACGGCGCCAACTCCTGGGCCGCCAATACATAGCGAGCGTTCGGAAATGTCTTGGCCCCGTTCGTAAACGCCCAGCCTGCGTGGTCGAAATGTAGATGGGTGAACGCCACCACGTCGACGTTCTCTGGCCGTCGGCCGACTGCGCGGAGGACATCGAGCATCGAACCGCCGTCGACCCCGCCGAACGCGAAATCCATTGTCGTCGTGCCCACTCCGGCATCGATCAGCAGCAGTTTGCGATCAAGCTCGATCAGCAGTCCACCGGCGCTCATCAGCATCTCGCCGCCCGCGGTGAGCAACTCGGGCCTCGTTGACCAGTACTCGCGCGGTATCCCGGGGAAGAACACGGTTGGGCGCATCGCAAGAACTCCGTCCACCAGGTAGGTGGCGGTCACGTCGTCCAACCGCAGAGAACGCACCGCCGCGGAATCGCCCGGTCGGCCGACGGCTTTCGTCATGCGGCGATGCTCCCACCGCCATCGGCCCGCAGGATTTGGCCCGTGATGTAGCCGGCGTCCTCATCGAGCAGTGCGACGATCGCGTGCGCGATCTCCCGCGGTGTGCCGACCCGCTGCAGTGGAATCGATTCGAGGAGGCGGGCTTCCCGGTCCGATCCGATCGGGCTGCCCGCGCGGAACATCTCGGTTTCGACGGGCCCTGGCGCCACGGCGTTGACCGTGATGCCGGTCTGCGCAAGCTCGCCTGCCCAGATCCGGGTGGCCGCTTCCAGGGCCGCCTTCGATGCGGCGTACGGGGTGCGTTCCGGTGTGCCGAGCGTGGTCAAGCTCGTGACGTTGACGATCCGGCCCCATCCGGCGGCCAGCATCCCGGGCAGCACCGCTTGAACCACCTGGACAGCTGCGCGCACGTTCAGGTCGTAGGTGGTGAACAAATCGTCAAGGTCGATCGAGCCGATTCGGGCGAACCGCGCGAGGCCGGCGTTGTTGACCACGGCATCGATCCTCCCGCTCGCGACGATCTTGTCCAACACTTCGGCGGTGGCCGCCCGGTCGGCGAGGTCCACCTCGTAGAACTCGCCAGGAAAGTCCTCTGGCCCGGTGCGCGCCAGGCCGATCGGCAGATGGCCTGCTGCGGCCACTCGGTCGGCGACGGCCCGCCCGATGCCTTTGGACGCGCCGGTGATCAGTACTCGTCGTTGCGGCATGGTGTCCTCCCTCAATTGGTTGACCATTACAACAACCCTCTGGAGGGACTAATCTGCATATCGAAATTGATATACAGATATGCCGTCGAGCGTATGCCGGGAGGGCCGATGCCGACTTTGTTGCAGCTGAAGGCGTTCGTGGCGGTGGTCGATCAGGGCGGCTTCACCGCCGCGAGCCGACGGCTGGGGTTGTCGCAGCCGGCGGTCAGTCGCGCCGTCGCCACGCTCGAGAAGGAGCTGGGTCTGCGGCTTCTGGTCCGCAGCCGCGACGGGCTCTCGCTGACCGAGGCCGGTTCTCTTGCACTGACGCACGCCCGTGAGGCGGCGCGGCACCTGAGCCTGATGCACACGGAAATCGCTGCGCTGGCAGGTGAGATCACCGGGACGCTGAGCCTGGCGAGCCTGCCGAGCGTCACAGGAACTCTCGTGGCGCCACAATTGCAGACCTTCACCGAGCGCCATCCCGCCGTCACGATCCGGCTGCTCGAAGGCAGCGAGCAGGAGGTGCGGGACTGGCTCGATCAAGGCGCCGCAGAGGCCGGTGTGGTCAGCCTGCCCGTCAAGGGCCTCGCGGTGGCGGTCCTCGGCGAACAGGACATGGTCGCGGCTGTGCCTGCGGACAACCGGCTGGCGGACTGGACCGAGGTCAACTACGCGGAGCTGGCCAAGGAGCCGTTCATCCGCTCGACCGGTGGCTGCGCAGAGGTGTACACGCCGGTCGCGCGGCGGGCGGGCGTCGAGTTCGACGTGGCTTTCGAAGCGCGCGAAATGTCGGCAGTACTCGAGATCGTCCGGGCGGGACTCGGCGTCAGCATCGTGCCGAGTGCAGGCCTGCCCGACTTGCCGGACGGTGTGGTCGTGCGCCCGCTGGTACCCAAGACCGTGCGGCGTTTGGGTATCGCCGTCTCCGCCAGCGCGTCTGCGCCAGCCCGTGCATTGCTCGAGCAGATCGAGGCGCTCGATCTCCACTGAGTTGTGTCCATTCGCTGAGCGAGTGGTGTAGACCTGAGTAGAACGTGTTCTAGTTCTGGGCTCCCGGGAGGAGAAGCGATGGGTCTGCGGGTTGTGCAGTGGGCGACGGGCGGTGTCGGCGTCGCCGCCATCAGGGGGGTTCTGGAGCACCCCGACCTCGAGCTCGTCGGGTGCTGGGTGCACTCGGAGGCCAAGGCGGGCAAGGACGTCGGCGACATCATCGGAACGGAACCGTTGGGCGTCACAGCAACCCACAGCATCGACGAGATCCTGGCGCTCGACGCCGACGCGGTCATCTATGCGCCGTTGATGGCCAACCCGGAAGAGGTGGCGGCCCTGCTGCGGTCGGGTAAGAACGTGGTGACCCCCGTCGGCTGGCTGTACCCGAGCGAGCGAAGCGCCGCACCGATGCGGGAGGCGGCGCTGGCTGGCAACGCGACACTGCACGGCACCGGCATGGCGCCCGGCGGTATCAGCGAGAAGTTCCCACTGCTGTTCTCAGCGTTCTCGACTGGCGTGACTTTTGTTCGCGCCGAAGAGTTCTCCGACCTACGCACGTACGAGGCACCCGACGTGCTACGCCACGTGATGGGTTTCGGTGAGATCCCGGAAAAGGCACTGACCGGGCCGATGCAGAAGATGCTCGACAGCGGCTTCATCCAGGCCGTCAAGATGTGCGTCGATCAGATGGGTTTCAACGCCGACCCGAAGGTGCGTGCGACGCAAGAGATCGCCGTCGCGACTGCACCGATCGACTCGCCGCTGGGCGTCATCGAGCCCGGCCAGGTCGCGGGCAGGAAGTTCCACTGGGAGGCGCTGGTCGGCGGCGAGCCGGTCGTGCGGGTCACGGTGAACTGGTTGATGGGCGAGGAAAACCTCGATCCCGCATGGACATTGGGCACGGGCCAGCGCTACGAGATGGAGGTGCGCGGCAACCCGGACATCACGATCGTTGTGAAGGGTTTCCACTCAGAGGTCGGCGGCGAGGGCCCGGAACACGGCATCGTCGGCACGGCAGCGCACTGCGTGAACTCCGTACCCGCGGTGTGCGCCGCCGATCCTGGCATCCTCACCCTTCTGGATCTCCCGCTGATCAGCGGTAAAGCGGCACCGAGGCTGAGCTAGCGGTCCAGGGGATTACGACGGCCGACGATCAGCGGGTCCGCCTTGGTGAACGGGAAGTCGGGCAGATCGTCGATGTGGGTATTGAACGTCGCGGCCAGCACCTCTCGCGAGTACGCGCTGATCGAGGTGCGATAGCCGATGTCACCGGGAGTGGGCTGGTCGAAGAAGATCAGGAAATGTAGATCCGGTGAGTCGACGACCTCGATGTGATGCGGGTACGCACGCGGGATGAAGTACACGTCGCCCTCATTGAGGTGCCAGGTGTCGATCGTGCTGTCGGGGTCCAACACCGTCATCCGCGCGGAACCGCCTTGGACATAGCCCATTTCGGCGGTGACGGGATGCCAGTGTGGTTCGCGCATGCCGTCCTCGCGGATGCGCAGCGAGTACATCGACAGATCCTTCAGCGCCGGCCAGAATTGCACGCGAGCGGTGCGCGCCGAGCCGACGGCAGCGGTGACCGGCGGGTTCATCGCCTCGACACCGAACTTGTGCGGATCGTCGAAATGCGCAGTCGAGGGCAAAACGGAATCCCCGGTACGCGCGACGATCGATGGATCGGCGATGTTGCGCCGGATCGCTGCGAAGTCGGCGGCATCCAGGTCGTAGGTGTTGCCCAGGACGGCGTCGGTCATCGCGCCGAATGCACCGGCCAGGCCGAAGTCCTCTGGCCGCTCGTGCCGGAAGGTGATGATGAACTCGGCGGGTTCGGTGCCGATGTTCTCGATGTGGTGCAGGGAGCCGGAATCGACGTGGAACATTTCGCCCGCACTGATGGTGAAGCTGGCGAAGCGGCTGCCGTTGTCGAGGACGGACACGAGCGCGGTGCCTTTGGCGCAGTAGGTCAGTTCGTTGGCATTGGCGTGCCAGTGCGGGGTGCGCATCGCGCCGGGGTTGATCACCAGCCGCTTGATCGAGAGTCCCTGCAGGATGGGGAAGTTGTCTGCGGTGAGACGCTGAATCGAGCCGAGATCCGATTGTTCGACGACCTCGCCGTCGTACAACGATGCGGCATGCGTGCTGCGGTCAAGGGATATGGTCATGTCTTCATCTCCTTTGGTGGGTTGTTGCGAAGGACGAGCAGTGCGACCGCCACCGCGGCGACGCAGCCGACGACACCCGCGGCAAGCCCCGCGCGGCCGCCGAACGTGTGCGTGACGGCACCGATGAGCACCGCCCCGATTGGTGTGGAGCCGATGAACGCGGTGGTCCGCAATCCGGTAACGCGACCGCGCATCATCGGGGCGCGGCGAGTTGGATGGTGCTGTTGCCTGCGGTGAGGAACGTGATGCTCGCGGCGCCGACGAGCACCGCCGCGGCGACGGCCACGTGCAGCGTCGTGCTGACCGTCAGCAGTGTCATCGCGATGCCGTATCCGGCCGCCACCCACACCAGCCTGGCGAGTCCAGTGAGCGGCCGGTGCGTCAGAAACAGTCCTGCGGCCACCGCGCCTGCACCGAATGCCGTTGTCAGCCAGCTGTATCCGGTGACACCAGCATGTAGGGTCTGTTCGGCGAAGACAGGCAGGCTGGTCTCGAATTCGTAGGTCAGAGTCCCGACGAAGGCCATCATCGCCAGCGGCCCGGCGATCTCGCGGTCCTTGCGCGCCGCGGCGAGCCCGTCGCGAAGCTGACCCGCAGACCGATTGACTGCGCCCGCCGGCTTGAGCGCCGCGACGTCGAGTGCCAGCAGCGCCACCACGACGAGCGCGAAACTGGCCGCGTTGGCCACGAAACACCAGCCGAGGCCGAAACTGTGTGCCAGTGCCGCGGCCACGACGGGTCCAAGGGTGCGACCGACGTTGGCCATGATGCTGTTGGTCGTGACCGCGGGCCGGATCAGCGCACTGCCGACGAGCTCGGGCACGAACGCCATCCGGGCCGGATTGTCCAGGCAGGCCATCACGCCGAAAACCGTTGCAGAGGCGAAGATCTGCCACATCGCGACAGTGTGGGTCAAGACTGCGGCGCCAATGGCCAGCGAGGTCAGTCCGAGCACCGTATTGGTCATCATCAGGACGTGCCGCTTGTCGTGACGGTCCACGATCAGCCCGGCGTACGGGGTTCCGACGAGCACGGGGAGGTAGCGGGTCGCCATCACGAACCCGAGGGTCAGCGACGAATGTGTGAGGTCAAGGACGAGCAGCGCCAGTGCGATGGTCTCGGTCCACGACCCGATCAGGCTGACCGACTGACCCGTCACGAAGCGGCGGTAGTTGGGGACCGCGAAGACGGCCCGCACTCCTGTCACGGTGAGGGCGGTGGGAGTCTGTGTGATCACAGCCATCTCGTGATCCCCTCCCATAGCCGACCGGTCTTGGTCGCACCCCGCCAATTCATCGCAGTACGGGATGTACTCTTGCCGACGAAGTCGGCTCAGTCATCGCGGCTGGCAACCAAGTGGTGTGCGGGGTGGCCGCACAATGCTCTACCGGGTAGCCGGTAAGTCGCTCGCCACGGCTAGTTGCGCGGCACGATGCCGCCGTCGAGGGTGATCACCTTGTTGGTCAGATATCCGTTGCGCAGCATGGCAATTGCCATGTCCGCCATTTCGTCGGGCCGACCGACCCGACCCACGGGTATCGGGATCGGAGGGGTGCCGGTTTCCAGATCTGCGGGAAACATCTTCGTCGCGCCGACCAGTGCGGGCGCAAGGCAGTTGATGGTGACCCCCTCAGCGGCGATCCGCGGCGCGAGGTAGTGCATGAGTCCGTGTAGGCCTGCCTTACTGGCCGCGTAATGAGCTCCTACGACACCGCCCGTGATGGCGGCAACCGACGATATGAACAAGATGCGCCCGAACGTGCGCTCGATCATGCCGGGCAGAACCTGCTGTGCCAACAGGAAGGGTGCCGTGAGATTGACGGCCAGGGTGGTGTTCCACGACGCGAGATCGATTTCCTGCCAACCCTTTACGTCCGCAGTCCCGGCATTGGCGATGAGCATATCGACCTGGCCGAGTTCGTTGTTCGCGTGTGCCACAAGCGCGGCCGGTGCGTGTGGATCGGACATGTCCGCCGCGACTGTGGTGACGCGCCTACCCAACTCGCGCGCGTATTCCGCGACGGACTCGGCGTCGTCAGCGTGTCGGCCGTAGGCAAGACAGAGGTCCGCGCCCTCATCGGCGAGTCGGCGGGCGATGGCCTTGCCGATACCACCGGACGCCCCGGTGAGCACCGCGACGTTTCCCTTCAGGTCATCCGTCACGGCTTGACCAGGATCCGGATCGGGTTGCCGTCCTGCCGTTCCAGCTTCTCGATGCCGACCCTGACATCTTCGAGGGAAACGATGTCGCTGATCGAGCGAGACAGATCCAGCCGCCCATTGGACAACAACTTGGCGAGGGTTTCGATGTCGACGTTCCGGTAGCCGAGGTGGCCCAGGACGTGCTTCTGCGTGAGTCCGAACATACTGGTTGGACCAACGCTCGGAGACTCGGCGCTCATCCCCACACCGACGAGACGCCCGCCGACTGTGATGCAATCGAGCGCCTGTTCGAACGTCGACTTTAGGCCGACCGCGTCGAACGCCACATCGAGCATCCGGCCACCGGTGATTTCTTCGAGCTTGTCCCGCAGCCCGGGGTCGCCCGCGTCCAGCGCGTGGTCGGCGCCCAGCTCGAGCGCCCGGTCCAATACCGCGGGCTTGATGTCGATCGCAATCACCGGCACCGCGCCGACCAACCGCGCCAACTGCACGATATGTGTGCCGACCCCGCCGACTCCCCACACGCCGACCGACTCCCCGATTCCCACCTGCCCGGTGCGCACTACCGCGCCGAACGGTGTCGAAACCGCGTCGGCCAGGATCGCCGCCTGTTCGAGCGGGACGTTGTCGGGCACCCGGGTCAGGCCGACGGCCTGGGCCACGGTGTATTCGGCCCATGCGCCGTCGTAGGCGAACGCCATCAACTGCACGCGAAGACAGTTCGTCATGTCGCCGCGCCTACAGTTCGGGCACGTCATGCAGGGCCTACCGGCGGCGACGATCACCCGGTCGCCCTCGGCCCAGCCGGTGACGCCCGCGCCCAGCCCGGCGATCGTGCCCGACGCCTCGTGGCCCTGCGTCACCACCGGCTGCTGCGCGGGGAAGATGCCATTGATCAGGCTGAGGTCGGAGTGACAGATCCCGCAGAACGCGACCTTGACGAGCACCTCGCCAGGGCCCGGCTCTGGCACCGGAATATCTTCCACTGCAATGGTTTTAGAGTCAGCGCAGAAACGCTCTGCCCGCATCGTGTCAACCATTTCGCCACGCTATCATCGGGCCATGTGCAGGCTGTTCGGCCTTCACGCCGACAAACGCGTGGTCACCGCGACTTTCTGGCTTCTCGATGCGCCCGACAGTCTTGTCGAGCAGAGCAGGCGCAATCCCGACGGCACGGGGCTGGGGGTGTTCGAGGCCGACGGTAAACCCGTGGTCGACAAGCAACCGATGGCCGCATGGCGGGACGGCGTGTTCGCCACCGAAGCACACCAGTTGACCGGGACGACGTTCATCGCACATGTTCGTTACTCGTCGAGCGCCGCCCTGGAAGTGCGCAACACGCACCCGTTTCTGCAGGACGACAGGATCTTCGCGCACAACGGCGTTGTCACCGGCCTTGACGTGGTTGACGCGCGACTGGGCGAGCTCGGCGTCGGCGACCTGGTGCACGGTGAGACGGATTCCGAACGGATCTTCGCGCTGACCACCGCCTGCATCCGGCGGCACAACGGCGACATCGGGGCAGGCATCGCCGATGCGGTCGGCTGGCTCGCAGAGACCGTGCCGATCTTCGCGCTCAACATCCTGCTGGGCACCGCAACCGACATGTGGGCGCTGCGCTATCCGGAGACCCACGAGCTGTATCTGCTCGACCGCCGCGATGTCGGCGACAGGCGGCTGCGCATGGGCAGTGACCGCATCAGCGCGCGTTCCGACGAGCTGACCTCCGATGCCTCGGTGTTGTTCGCCAGCGAGCCGATGGACGACGACGACTGGCAGCTGCTGGCGCCGGGGGAGTTGGTGCATGTCGACACCGATCTGCACATCGACCGCCATATCGCGTTTCCCACTCCACCCAAACATCAACTGCGCCACGAAGACTTGACAGCGCAGGCCGCGGCGTCCCAGCACCCCTCGGTGGCGTGATCAGGGAACCCGGTAGAACGGGTTCGGCAGCAGGTAGGTCTGCTCGGAGAATCCGCCGTCGAGGTCGGACGGCTGGTCGCCGATGTTGGCGATGATGGTATAGCCCTGCTGCTCGATCTGCCTCCGCTGCGGCGCCTTGAAGTCTGCCGCCGAAACATAATGCGCGCCAGCCGGTTCCATGAACAACTGCGTGTAGCCGGTGTAGCCGACGGCCTTCAGGTTGCGTTCGGTCGCCGCGCGTTCGGTCTCGCCGCGGCCGGTGATGAAGAAGATCGCCGCGTCGCGGTCCCGCGCGGTGGTGAAGATGTCCATTGTCGGCTGTATGACCGTCGATTGCGCCCGCCGGCCCCAGGCGATCAAGCCGCACGGGCCTTGCGGAAGGGTGTTGCAGGGACCCTCCGGGACTTGACCAAAGTCGTTGGCCTTGAGGGCTTCCCAGTTCGACAGTGCGGTCTCATCGATGTCGAACACCACCGCAGGCCGGGCCACCCGCGGCGCTTCCTCGTTGATCCAGGCGATCGCCGGCGCAGCAGCGATCTGCAGGTCGGTCAGGTAAGCACCGCTGTTGTAATAGTCGGTCGCGGTGAACTTCAGGTCGCCGATGTTGGCGGGCTGCACGGGCGGCGGGATGATCGGCGCCGGCGGTGCGGGCGGCTCGGCGAATGCAACCGGGCTACCGACGAGCATCGCGACAAGAGCACCGACGATGAAACCCGCGCTTCTGATCATTGGTCGACCCTAGCGGTTCAGCAGGTCTACCAGCCGGTCCAAATCGGTGAAAACCGACATGTGCCAGGCATCGGGCAGCACCTCGAACTCCGATCCCGCCAGGCGCCGGTGCATCGTCTCCATCGTCACGGGGTCAGACACCGGGTCGTGCTCCGCAGAGACAACTACTGCAGGACACCGGATCGACGTTGTCGCAGCCGAACAATCGAATGCGGCGATGGCTCGCAGCGCCACCGCCCATGACAGCAAATCGGCGGTGGCCAGCGCGGTTCGGGCAGAGCGGACGGCTGCTCCGTCGTCATCCAGTTCGGCGGGACTGAACCAACGTCGCAACGTGTCGTCGATGTCGGACCGGCCGGCCGCGACATCGTCGGCGGCCGCTGCGAAGGCTGGATAGGGGGTGTCGCGGGTGCACAGTAGCGTCAATTCAGACACCAGATCTGGTCGCTGGATTGCAAGTTCGAGCGCCACCTGGCCGCCGAACGAATGGCCGACGACATGCCAGGGTGGGATCAGATTCGTCTGCCGTGCAATATCAGCCGCGATGCCCGCCTGGGGCCGCGTACCGACGACCGATGGGGCGGCCGCTGCACCTTCGAGCAGCGGGATGACGCCGTCCCATATCTCCGGCGTCAGCCGAGTGCCGTGCAACAGCAGCCAGGGCACGTGCCGACCGTACCCGCAGGCACGCCTGGCACACTCGCTGCCGTGGCAACGAAACGCGCGCTGGTGCTGGCCGGTGGGGGGCTTGCGGGCATCGCATGGGAGACGGGGATTCTGCTCGGCATTGCCGACGAGGCGCCCAGGACCGCCAAAGCCCTTCTGGACGTCGATGTCATGGTGGGCACGTCGGCCGGGTCGACTGTGGCCGCTCAGCTGGGCAGTGGGCTGGGACTCGACGCATTGTTCGATCGCCAGATCACCGCGTCGTCGGCCGAGCTCAACCCGAACGTCGGCATCGATGAGATCACCGACTTGTTCCTCGCCGCGATGTCGAGGCCCAATACGACGAAGGCCGAGAAGCTCCAGAAGATCGGTGCGGTCGCACAGTCTACGGCGACCGTCACCGAAGGGGCGCGTCGCGACGTGATCGCGCAACGACTGCCTTCGCGCGACTGGCCGGACCAGATACTGCGGATCTCCGCAATCGACACGGCGACGGGCGAGCTGATCGTGTTCGACAGGACCTCGGGCGTCGGCCTCGTCGACGCGGTCGCCGCCAGCTGCGCCGTGCCGGGCGTCTGGCCGCCCGTGACGATCGGCGACCGTCGCTACATGGACGGCGGCGTGGGCAGCAGCGTCAACATGGCCCTGGCGAGCGATTGCGATGTAGTGGTTGTGCTGGTGCCGTCGGGCCGATCGACGCCCTCGCCGTTCGGTGGTGGCGCGGCCGAGGAGGTCGATGCGTTCGCGGGCTCGACGTTCGGTGTGTTCGCCGACGACCAGTCGCTCGCCGCATTCGGTCCCAACCCACTCGACCCCGCGTGCCGAAAGCCATCGGCAGTGGCGGGCCGGGAACAAGGCAGGCGGGTCGCCGCGGCGATCGCCGACTTCCTCGGCGCTTGAATCAGCCTTCCTGGGTTGGCTTTTCGAGCTGGTCGAGCATCGCAACGGCCAGCTCCCGACCGATGTCGATGACCTCGGCGGCACGGTGGAACTCCAGGCTGCGGCAGGCGCTGCGCGGCACCTCGATCAAGACATCGGGCGGATAGGCGGCCAAGGTGTGGCGGGCCAGCGCCGCCTGTGCGATGTCGATGGTGCGGTTCATCACCTCGAAGCTGCCCAGCCTGGGCACTGACTCCCCTTTCGACACTTCGATGAGTTCGTCGGCGCTGGCTGTCTCGTCGGGCGGCACGATGGCGCGGTTCGACTCGAACAATGCGGTGGTGCTGCGCCACATTCGGCTCAGCCATTCCGTCGAGGCCCTCGGCTCGGACTCCGTCGGCTCATAGCGGCCGCCTGCCTCGCTGCCCGCGAGGCTGACCGCGATGGTGAGGTCGGCGTTCACCGCGGCGATCGGCGCCATCGGCAGCGGGTCGAGGATGCCGCCGTCGGCGAGCAACCGCCCGTCGAATACGTGCGGTGTGATCACGCCGGGAATTGCGATCGACGCCCGGATGGCCGCGTCGACCGGACCACGTTGCAGCCAAACGGATTTGCCCGACAGCAGGTCGGTGGAAACAGCGGTGTAGGGGATCGGCAGCTCTTCGATCGTCACCTCACCCAGAATGTCGCGGACGGCGTCCAGGATCTTCTCCGCCCGCAGCACCCCGGCAGCGGTGATGGACGGGTCCAGCAGCCGCAGCACCGCGCGCTGCGTCAAAGACTTGGCCCAGTCCGCGAATTCGGCGAGCCTGTCCGCCGCCTGCAGGCCACCGACGAGCGCGCCCATCGACGACCCAGCGATTCCGACGATGTCGTAGCCGCGGTCACGGAGTTCGTCGATCACGCCGATGTGGGCGTATCCGCGGGCGCCGCCGCTGCCGAGAGCCAGCGCGACACGGTTCCCAGCCATACCGCTATTTTGCGCCGCCGCTACTCACTCGCACTCACCGTTGGCGGCGCCGGTGACCGCCATGATGACGCCTGCCTGCTGGGCCGGTGTCAGGTTGGCCCACGGCGTGTTGAAGTTGCCTGGTCCGGTGAAGTCGAGCGCCTGGATCATCTTCAGGTACGGCTCGACGAGGGTTTTCGGATCGCCCTGCTGGCCGTCCATCCACACCTTCGCGGCATGGCAGGCCTGACCGTACTGCGATTCCGTGGCGTCGGCAGGCACGTCGACCCTGGTGGTGACGCCGCCGGGGGAGACACCGATGGCGCCGGGCTGGGCAGGTTCTGCCGGCAGGGGCGGCGGCTCACTCGTGGGCGCCGTCGGCGTGGTCGGCGTCGACGGCTTGTGCTCGGTCGACGAACAGCCGGCGACCGTGAGCGTCAGCAGTGCGCAAAACAGTGCGACGCGTTGGGCATACCTGCGCATGCCGACCAATCTATGCAACGCGGCGGCCCCGTCTCGGGGGTGTGCCGCCGGTGCCGCCGTTGCCGCACGTGGGTGCGAGATAGTTCCGCTCACCGTGAATCTAGGACAAGCGGCCCCCGATAGGACGTTGAGCTGGCTCGTTGATGAAAGACCTCGACACATGATCGGCGTGCGGCCGACCTCGCCATCGCCACCGATGCAACACTGGTGGCCGTGAAGACCGGATTTCTCGCGCGGGGCCACCTGCCCGCGTGCAAGGGCGAGTGTTGTCGGACCTAGCGCCGACCCCCCAATCCGTCTTCGTCATTTCTGGAGTTCCACATGGGTTCCGCACAGCCTGCTGTGTTGCCGTCTGCCGTCCCCTCTGTATCCGCCCCGACCCGCCTGCGGCTGCCGGACCTGCTGCAAGCCACCGACCACTACGCCGACGACGTGCTCTCTGGCAATTACGGTCACCTGCTGCCCGCCGACGGGGCACCGACAGACGACCGCTGGTTCACGCGCCTGCACGGCGACGATGAACTCGATGTCTGGCTGATCAGCTGGGTCCCGGATCGGTCGACCGAACTGCACGATCACGGCGGTTCGCTCGGGGCATTGACAGTAGTGTCCGGCGCACTGCGGGAAACGCGGTGGGACGGCGAGGCCCTGCGCCGCCGCCGCCTGCGGGCCGGCGATCAGGCCGCATTCCCGCTCGGCTGGGTGCACGACGTCGTGTGGACGCCGGAACGAGATCTGTCGGCTCCCGTCAGCCCGACACTGAGCGTGCACGCGTACTCTCCACCGTTGACGGCGATGTCGTATTACGAGGTGACGGAGCGAAAGACGCTGCGCCGCAAGCGCACCGAACTCACTGATGCACCGGAGGGGCGGTAATGAGTCGAATCGATCGGGTTCTCGAAGAAGCCCGCTCCCGGCTGCGGAGGCTTTCGGCGCGCGAGGTGCCTGCCGCGCTCGAGCGGGGCGCTGTCTTGGTCGACATTCGCCCGCATGCCCAGCGCCAGCACGAGGGCGACGTGCCCGCGGCGCTGGTGATCGAACGCAACGTCCTCGAATGGCGCTGCGACCCGACGAGCGATGCACGGCTGCCGCAGGCCGTCGGCGACGACGTGGAATGGGTCGTGCTGTGTTCCGAGGGCTACACCTCAAGCCTGGCCGCAGCGTCGCTGCTTGACCTCGGCCTGCACCGCGCCACCGATGTCGTCGGCGGCTACCACGCGTTGAAGGCCGACGGCGTTCTGGTTTAGGCGTTTTCGTTGTTGGACAGCAACGGGCGCAGCTTCTCGGTCTTCTCGGGTGTCCAGCCCGGGGGCTGCAGTATCTTTGCCCATGCGTTGGCGACATCCTTGACGTAGACGTGGCCATGGCCGTCGGGTACGTCAACCGCGACCGCCATGTCGGCGGACACCTGAAGGAAGGTCACGACCGGGATCCACTGCATGCGCCCGGACACGTCGTAGCCTTTGGGCTCGCGCAGCCAGTCAGGTTCGGAGAACAGCAGATCAACGTTCCACCACGCGATCGGGTCGGATGCGTGTTGCAGATACACCGCCCGCGGATTGCCCCACGGATCCGGCGGTCTGCCCAGGTTCTCGGAGCGGGCCGCGAAGCGGACGTTCTCGCCCTTGTCGTAGATGGGCAGCCACATCGGGGAGCCCTTGTCGCGGTTGCGGGTGAGGTCTTCCCAGATCGTGTTGTTGAACGTCGGCCCGGAGAACAGCGCGCCGTCGGTGCGGGCGACGAGGTTGTTGAGCGCGAGGAACGGCGCCTCACCGCCGAACGAGCCGAGGCTTTCGCCGAACACGACGAGTTTGGGCCGCTTCCCCTCGGGCCGCTCCTTGATCATCGCGTCGACCGCCTCGAACAGCGCCTGCCCGGCCTGACGCGCGTTCTCCTTGTCCACCAAGAACGACAGCCAGCTGGGCAGGAAGGAGTACTGCATGCTCACTATCGCGGTGTTGCCGTTGTACATGTACTCCAGCGCCGAGGCTTCGGCCTCGTTGATCCAGCCGGTACCGGTGGTGGTGGCGACGGCGACAACCGCGCGATCAAGTCCGCCTTCTCGACGTAATTCCTCGGCGGCCAGTGCGGCGGTTGCCCTGATGCCGTCGGCCGAATGCAGGCCGGCATAGGCACGGATCGCTTCGATCGCGGGCTTGCCGTTGAACTTGGTGAGCTCCTCGACCGTCGGGCCCGCCGACACGAAGACCCGACCCTGGTGGCCGAGCGACTCCCAACTGGCGAGCGACTCCGGGCCGCCGGACCGGAGCTTCGACTTCGGCGCCGGGAATTCGGGATCGGTTTCGTCGTTCACCGCGGAGAAGGTCTTGTTGATGGTGTCCATCGCGAACCGCACCACGACGCCGTTGAGCAGCGCAATCGTCAAGGCGAGCAAGAGCACCACCACGACGACAGCCGAAATCCGCGGCGGAGCAAAGCGATTGAGCTGTCGCACCAGGAAGCGCACCAATCTGCCTATCAGCTGCCCGATTTCTACAAATAAGAACAGGAAGACGATCGACAGGACGGCGGTCAGTGGGTGGTCCCAGAACCCCAGCCGCGGTACGCCATTGAGATCGCGCACTTCGTCCTGCCAGACGTGGAAGTAGACGATCATCAGGATCTGGCCGATGACGCCGATCGCCAGCAGCGTGATCCACGCCCATCGTGGCGCAGGTGGGCTGGTGTCCTTGGACCCCATGTAGCGCACCAGCCACACCGCGAAGACTCCGAGCCCGTAGCCCGTCGCTCCTGCTCCGCCGCTGACGAGTCCCTGGAACAGCGGCCCGCGGGGTAGCAGCGACGGTGTGAGGGAGAACCACAGGAACAACAGGCCGACCGCGGTTCCGGTGAACGTGTAGTGGCGAAGCCACCACGGCCGCTTGGCGGTTTTCTCTTGCGGAGGAGTTTCTTCGGTGGTCTCCGCCGTGTCGGTCACGGACGGAAATTTACCGGTGTGCGAAGTTCGGTGGGCGTTTCTCGGTGAACGCATTCATGCCTTCGGTCTGGTCGTCGGTGGCGAAGGCGGAGTGGAAGAGCCGGCGTTCATAAAGCAGCCCCTCGGCGAGCGTCGACTCGAACGCACGGTTGACGGCCTCCTTGGCCATCCGTGACGCCGAAAGCGACATGCCCGCGATCGTCTTCGCGACGGCGTTCGCCTCGTCGAGCAGCTTGTCGGCGGGCACCACGCGCGACACCAGCCCTGCCCGTTCCGCCTCTTCGGCGTCCATGTTGCGGCCGGTCAGGATCAGGTCCATCGCCTTGGCCTTGCCGATCGCGCGGGTGAGCCGCTGCGAGCCGCCCATGCCGGGCAACACGCCGAGCTTGATCTCGGGCTGACCGAACTTCGCGGTGTCGGCGGCGATGAGCAGATCGCACATCATCGCCAGCTCACAGCCACCGCCGAGCGCGTAGCCGGCGACCGCGGCGATCGTGGGGGTGCGGGTCGCGGCGAACTTGCCCCACGCCGCGAAGAAATCGGCGGAGAACACGTCGGCGAACGACAGCTCCGCCATTTCCTTGATGTCCGCGCCCGCTGCGAAGGCCTTCTCGTTGCCCGTGACGACGATCGCGCCGATGCCCTGGTCGTTGTCGAATTCGGCTGCGGCCGTGGTGACTTCGTTCATCACCTGACTGTTGAGCGCGTTCATTGCCTTGGGCCGGTTCAACGTGATGGTTCCGACGCGGTCGTCACGGGTGACCAAGATGGTCTGGTAGCTCGGTGAGGTCATGTGAACTCCAGTTCGCGATCGGCCGGCGCGAAGTAGGCCTCGACGTCGGCGGTGGTCACGGCCGCCAGCGATGCGGGCGACCATTTCGGGTTGCGGTCCTTGTCGATGACCTGGGCGCGGATGCCCTCCACCAGGTCATGCGAGCGCAGCGCACCTACGGACGTCCGATACTCCTGGCGCAGCACATCTTCCAGTGTGTCGAGCTTGGCGGCGCGGCGCACCGCCTCCAGCGCCACAGACACCGAGATGGGTGAGCGGCTGGCGATCAGGTTGGCGGCGTCGTTGGCGGGACCAGCGTCGTGTCCGCGCAGCGCCGCGACGATGTCCTCGACGGTGTCGCCCGCGTAGCAATGGTCGATCCAGTCCCGCTGTGCCAGCAAGTGACTCGGCGGAGGTTCTGTCGCATACGCATCGAGAGCCGCATCGATCCCGTCGGCGACGATCGCGTCCTTGAACGCATGCAGGTCGTCGTGGGGCACGAAACGATCGGCGAAGCCCAGAGTGATCGCGTCGGCGCCGTCGAACTGGGCGCCGGTCAGCGCGGCGTGATGGCCGAGCAAACCGGGAGCGCGGGACAGGATGAACGTGCCACCAACGTCGGGGATGAAGCCGATGCCGACTTCGGGCATGGCCATTTTGGTGGTGTCGGTGACGACGCGGACGGTGCCGTGGGCGCTGACCCCGACGCCGCCGCCCATGACGATGCCGTCCATCAGCGCGACATAGGGCTTGGGGAAGCGACCGATCTGCGCGTTGAGCAGATACTCGTCGTACCAGAACTGGCGCGCCTCGGAGCCGTCGGCGCGCGCACTGTGATAGATCACCACGATGTCGCCGCCGGCGCACAGCCCGCGCTCACCGGCGCCGGACACCACCACCGCGCGGACCCCGTCGTCGCGCTCCCAGTCCTTGAGCACCATCGACAGCGTCTTGACCATCGGGTGGGTCAGCGAGTTGATCGCCTTCGGGCGGTTGAGGGTGAGCAGGCCGACGCTGTTCTCGATAGTTACTAGGACATCCTCGTTTTCCGCCACGTTTATGCAATCTAGATCGTTGCCCGGATAAGGGCAGCGCCGGGTAGTGTTTCCTGTGAAAAAGCTGGGAGGTTTCTCCGGGAACTGAGCCCAGGTCGTGGACGTTGACAGTGTGTTCGCCAAACTTGTCGAACCAAAGCACATGAGAGGAACCGACGGTGCGGGAGTCCAGTAACCCGGTATTTCGTTCCCTGCCCAAGGGGCAGGCCGGATATGCGCAATTTGGTACCGGAGCCGCTGGCTACGGTGCGCAGGCAGTAGATGCCCAGCCCTACGTCACGCAGTACCCCGACCAGCGGCAGACCGGGGTGGCCCGACCGCTGACCATCGATGACGTCGTCACCAAGACCGGCATCACGCTGGCCGTGGTGACTGTGATCGGCGTCTTGTCGTACTTCCTGGTTTCGCAGAGCCCCGGTTTGATGATGCCCTTCGTGCTCGTCGGCGGCCTCGG
>Ga0207675_100000193_pt1 | contig 55695 bp, 54 predicted proteins | sample KBSSwiS42_FD_184305 | JGI IMG/M metagenome (GOLD analysis project Ga0207675, IMG submission 184305) | Switchgrass rhizosphere microbial communities from Kellogg Biological Station, Michigan, USA - KBS Switchgrass S4-2 (SPAdes) (version 2) | ecosystem: Host-associated > Plants > Roots >...
GCGAGCGTATCGATTGCTACAGAAGCGGACGACGCGCCGCGCTACGGTCGGCTCTTCGTCACCACCGAGCGATCTGCATGGTTGAGAAGAACCGACCCGGCTGGCCCGGACCGGGAGCGATGACGCCACGCCGAGCCCTCGTGTGCGGCGCAGGCGGTGCGCTCGGACCAGCGCTGGTCAGGCAGTTCGCGATGGCGGGCTATCTTGTCGACGCCATCGTCCGGCGGCCGGAGTCGATCGGCTCGATCGAAGCGGCGTCGATCGAGGCTTGCGACTTGACGGCAACCGATCTGGCGCGGCCCATCCTCGAGCGCCTGGTGCACCACCGGGGAGGTGTCGATGTGATGGTGTTCAACGTGGCGGCACTCGTGACGGGCGAGTTCCAGTCCCTGACGCGGGACGACTTCGAGCGCGCGTTCCAGGCCTCGGTGGGTGCCGCTGTCACCTGCGTGCAGGCCGTGCTTCCCGGGATGCTGGAGCGCGGCGTCGGCACCTTGCTGTTCACTGGCGCGACCGCCTCCATCCGCGGATCCAGCGGCTTCAGCGCCTTCGCCGCCGCCAAGTTTGCGCTGCGCGGGCTTGTTCAAGCGCTGGCTCGAGAGCACCAGCCCCATGGCATCCACGTCGCCCACATCGTGCTGGACGGGCTGCTGCAGGGCTCGCCGTCGGTGGCCCGGTTTGCCGGCAAGGCGTCCGTGGCGCTCGACCCCGACGAGGTCGCCAGAACCTATGTCGGGCTCGCGGCCCAGGCCCCGTCGGCGTGGACGCACGAGCTCGACCTGCGTCATCATGAGGAGCGCTTCTGATGGACCCACTGTCCCTGCATGCCGACGCCAGCAGGCCCGCCCTCGTGCACGGGGCCGTCCTGCCTTGGCAAGCCTCGCCCTCGGCCGGCGTGGAGCGCAGGCTGCTCGAGCGTGTCGGCGGCGAAGTCGCGTTGGCCACCAGCATCGTTCGCTATGCGCCGCACAGCCACTTCGCGCCGCACGAACATGGCGCAGGGGAAGAGTTCCTCGTGCTGGAAGGCGTTTTCTCCGACGAGCACGGCGACTATCCGCCAATGACCTACGTCCGCAATCCGCCGGGCTCGGTTCACTCGCCCCGAAGCACGCGCGGATGCACGATCTTCGTGAAGCTGCGACAGATGGCTGCCACCGATCGCCAACGCGTCGTGGTGTCGACAGAGCCCGAGCTGTCGCGCCGGCAAGTGCTGCATCGCGCCGCATCGCTGTCCGTGGAACTGCATCACCTGCCACCGGGCGGCACGCTGGAGCTCGACGCCCGACACGGCGGCGAAGAGCTTTTCGTCTGCGAGGGCTCGGCCGCTGCGCAGGGCATCGATCTCCAGCGCTGGAGCTGGTGGCGGCGGCCTGCGCACGAGGGCAGCGGCGTCCTGACGAGTTCGACCGGCGCCACCGTCTGGCTCAAGCGCGGTCATCTCGACCGCGTTGCGGGCTGACAGCGCGGGAAGCGATGTCGGTCATCGATCGTCTGCAGCACTTCGACGCGTTCGCGAAGCTGAGCCAGGACGCGCGAGCGCTGCTGTCCCAAGGGGCTCTCGAAAGGCGCTTTTCAAGCCGCGCGGCCGTCCTGCACAAGGGCCAGCCGGTCTCTGGTGCGTACTTCGTCCTCAGTGGCCGATTGCGCGTGTTCACCATCACACCGGGAGGAAACGAAGCGACGCTGTACTTTGTCGATCCCGGCGAGACCTGCGTGATCGCGCTGAACTGCCTGTTCGGCGATGTCCTCTACCCGTCCTGGGTGCAAGCGGAGGGCGCCACCAGCGTGGCTTTGATTCCGGGGGCGATCTATCGTCGCCTGTTCGAGGCAGAGCGCGCCATCCAAGACCTGACGGTCAGCGCGCTCTCGATGCTGGTGTACCGATTGATGGCGGAGCTCGATGGCATTCATGCCAGCAATCACAGGCAGCGCCTGGCGCAATTCATCCTGACGCATGCGGCGTCGGACGGATGCTTGCGCATGACACAGCAGCAACTGGGCAACCACCTGGGAACCACCCGCGAGGTCGTGGCCCGCCTCATGCAGGACTTCGTCGCGGCGGGATGGGTGCGCACCGGTCGTGGCGCGATCGAGATCCGGGACCTGTTCGGACTGCGTCGCGTCGTTGCGCCGGACGGTGGACGTGGCAAACGGAAAAGGGCCTAGGCTCGCGAAACGCCACCGAGGCCTTGGTGTCACGCAACTCGGGGAAGCCGGCCTGGGCACGGCGGCGCCGCTACGGCGCGATGAACCGCAGTGCCGCGTTCCACTTGATGTCGGTGCGGCCGGCAATCACGTTGACGCCGTCGAAGGCAGCCGCGCCGCTGCCGATGTCGACCGTGACGCCGGGGCTGGTGGGCAGCAGCGTGACGCCGTTGACCGTCAACGATTCGACGTACAGGTTGCGGTCTTCGGTGCCGTTGGTGGCGTCGTTGGAGAACGCCACGTCGACACGCGTGTTCGATGCTACGGCGGCGCCCAACGGGAAGACATGGTCGGTGAATGCGGTGGAGCGCACCTCGACCGAACTCACCGCCGTACCGCCCACGAACAACGTCATCAGCGGACCGACGTTGGCCGCCAGCGACCCGCGTGCGCGCACGGTGATCTTCGGCGCGTTGGTCTGCGGTGCGACGAAGCGCAGCGCTGCGTTCCACTTGATGCTGCTCTGCCCCGGGATCACGTTGACGCCGTCGAACGCCTCCGCGCCGTTGCCCCTGTCGATCGTGACGCCCGGGTCGGTTGGATGCAAGGTGACGCCGTTCAGCGTCATCGACTCGATGTACAGATTGCGATCGCCGCCCGTGGTGCCGTCGTTGACGAAGACCACGTCGACGCGGTCACCCGCCTTCACGACCACCGGCAGGCGCAACGTGTAGTCGGTGTAGGTGGTGCTGCGCACTTCCATGCCGGCTGCCAGCGTGCCATTGATGCGCACCTGCAACACGGCACCGATGTCGTTGGCGATGTCGGCGCGCGCGCGCAACGTCAGCGTGCTGCTGATCGCGCCGGGAGCGACGAAGCGCAGAGCGCCGTTGGTCGTCAGGTTCTTCGTCCCGGTGACCACGTCGATGCCATCGAACGCGGCGCTGCCGCTGCCGCGGTCGAACACCACACCCGGGTCGGTTGGCAGCAGCGTGCTGCGGTTGACGGTGACCGATTCGATGAACAGATTGCGATCGGCCCCATCGATCGTCGCGTCGTTGGTGTAGACGATGTCCAGCTTCGCGTTGCCGGCCACCACCGTCGGCAGCGGGAAGCGCAGGTCCTGGAACGTGGTCGACCGCACTTCGGTGGCGGCGATCAGCGCACCGTCGATGCGCACTTCCATCATCGCGCCGACGTCGGCCGCGAGGCTGGCGCGTGCACGCACGGTGACCGAATTCGGAAACGGGTCGCTCGCAGCGCCGAGGCGAATGATCCTGGCCACCGACGGCACGCCGGTGCTGTCGAACACGAAAAGAAGGTAGTTGCCGGGCGGCGCCAGCGTGGCACTGGCTGGCGCGTGCACGGTGACGGTGCTGCCGCTTTGGGTGAACGTCGGGGCCAGGTAGCGCTGGTCGAAGTCGAACGAATGCGTTGCCGAGCCAGTCTTGACCAGGGCCACCTTGGAGACCGCAGTGGCTGACTGCACCTGCACGCTGAACGACGTGCCCCATGCCATCTGCAGCGGCGCGCTCTGGATCGTCGGACGCTTGGCGAGCGTCCCGCTGCCGTCTGACTTGAACAGATACGGTGGTTCGTAGATCTCGCCGTTGAGGTTGGTCACCGGCCCGGGCGCTCCGCCGCCTGCCGTGAGCACGCGGCCGTCAGGCAAGAGCAGCGAGATCGAGTGATACAGGCGCATGCGCGACGCGCTCGCGCCGATGGTCCAGGCGCCGGTGGTGGGGTTCCACAACTCGGTGTGGTAAGCGATGTCCACCGCCTGGTTGGCCGCCGCCGACCCACCCGAGACCAGCACGTTGCCGTCGGCCATGACGGTGGCACTCGACCACATGCGGTCCTGTGACAGCGCCGCTGCGGCGGTGGCCGTGGGCGTTGCCGTGTTGAGGTCGATGACCTGCGCCCGAGCCGCTTGTCTGACCGACAGGATGCGACCGGGCTGGAACATCACGGCCGGATACCAGTCGCCCCCTGCGGCCAGCGCAAGCGGCGTTTCGGCGATGGTGCCGCTGCCGCCCGGATCGACCCAGAAGGTCCGTCCGCCACGCGCCGCGACGAAGACACGGCCGTCCGGCCCGCTCCACGTGCGCGGGTAGTACCAGTTCTCGGTGCCATAGGCGGCGTTGTGGGTGGCGCCGGTCAACGAGTGCCAGCCCGAGGCGGGGTCGTACAACTCAGGTGTGGCGATCGCGCTGGAGGACTGGATGTCGTCGCGCCCGCCGGTGACCAGCACGCGCCCGTCGCTCAGCGTGGTGACGGTCGGATACCAGCGCGGATGTGCCATCGACTGCGCGCTCTTGCGCATCGAGCGCGTCAGATAGTCGAAGAAGTTGACGTCCGGGCTCGAATGGTTGCGGGCCCCGTTGATCGTGCGGTCGCCGCCGGTGATCAGCACCTCGCCGGTGCGCGGCAGGATGATCTGTCCACTGCAGAAGGTGTCGGTGCCTGTCGTGTTGGGCAACAACAGGTGCGAGTCGGATGCGGTGCCCAGCGCCGGATCCCACACCGCATAGCTGAACTGGCCGCCCTGCTGGCCGCGCTCGTCGGTGCCGTAACTCAGCACGCGACCATCGGGCAGCAAGGCCGCATGCAAGGGAATCAGCGGCCAGCCAAACGCGGCGCCGAAGCGACCGATCTGCCGCGGGTCGTTGCTGGCGGGTACCGCCATGGCGGTTTCGCGCGGTGGCGTCGACCGTGTGCCCACGAGGGGCGGCGCGCCGCCGCCCAGGTCGATCGGGCCCTGTTGCAGGTCGCGACCCTCGAGTGTCGATGGGACGTCGGCTGAGGTGGCAGCGGATTCGTCGTCCACCGAGCCACCGCCGCAGGCCGCGAGCCCGACCATGAGCATCCACTGTGCGAGAAGGTGTGTACTCGACAGCGGTGTTGGTGCCCGTGAACGACGTTGGGGCATGTGGACCTCGGGCGACAGAATGCGCTCATTGCGCTGAAGTGCGTATGGGTCGAACCCCCCGAGACAGGGTGTCGCCGCAAAAGCACCACACCGCTGACGCCCCGCAAGGCCGTCACGACGGCTCGTGCTACGGTCCGGGAGAATCGAAGGCCGATGCACCCACACTGCCAAGCATGAACGTTGCCGAGATCGCCAGCGCCGTCGAGCGCAACGCAGTGCCCGTCGTTTTCGTCAACGTGCTTCTGCAGCAGCTGGGCCTGCCGGTGCCCGCCGTGCCGACGCTCTTGCTGGCCGGAAGCCTGGTGGCAGCTCCGGGTGTGCTGGCCGAGGCGCTGGCGGCTGCGGTGGTGGCCTCGGTCGTCGCCGACTGGGTCTGGTACGGCGCCGGACGCGCGTTCGGCTACCGTGTGCTCGCTGGCTTGTGCCGCCTGTCGATCAACCCGGCGTCCTGCGTCACCCAGACCGAGTCGCGCTTTGTGCGGTGGGGCATCCCGTCGCTGGTGGTGGCCAAGTTCATTCCCGGCTTCTCGACGGTCGCCCCGCCGATCGCGGGTGCACTTCGCATGTCGATCACCGGGTTCCTGCTGGCTGCGGGAGCCGGCGCTGTGCTGTGGGCGGGTCTGGCGCTGGGCGCCGGTTGGCTGCTGCGCGACGCAGTGCCCGAGGCAATCGCCATGCTCGATCGCAACGCCGCGGGCGCCGCGCTGGTCGTCGGGCTCGCATTGGTCGTCTGGCTCGCCTGGAAGGTTTGGCAGAGGTATCGGTTTCGCCAGCTCTCCGCCGTGCCCCACATCCTGCCCGCCGAGCTGCTGGCAGCGCTCGCGGCGGACCAACCACCGTTGCTGCTCGACTTGCGTGGCGCGAGCATGGTGGCCGAGATGGGCCCGATCCCCGGTGCGGTGGTCGCTGAGCACGACCGCCTCGAGCAGGCGGTGCAGGGTTGGCCAAAGGATCGGCCGATCATCACGTTGTGTGCGTGCCCGCAGGATGCGGGTGCCGTGCAAGCCGCGCGTCGCCTGCTGGACCAGGGCTTTGTCTCGGTGCGCCCGCTGACGGGTGGCTACGACGCCTGGGTGGCCGCAACACAACGAGGGCTCACGCCTGACCCGAGGGGCGCGTAGTCCGCGTCGAGAACGCGTTCTATTCAATAGTGAACGCAGAAACCGCTGGTCGCCCTGGCTTGCAGGTGCTTCAATCGGCCGGCCTTGGAAGACCGGTGGGGAACAGCTCTCGCGCGTTCGCTGAAAAGATTGAATGAACACCACCGCGGTGAGCCGCTACCCCACTCGGCCCGCGCGTCGATCGTTCATGGGTTGCGTCGCGGGCAGCGTCGTCGCCGTGCCGCTTGCGGCGTTCGCGCAGCAACGCAAGGACGTGCCTCGCATCGGGGTTCTCGGCAACACGGTGGGCTCGCCCAATTACGCGGCCTTTGTGCGAGCGCTGCGCGACCTCGGCTACGTCGAGGGGCGCAACATCGCCTTCGAGTGGCGCTGGGCGGAGGGCCGTGCCGACCACTTTTCCGATCTGGCGAGCGACCTGGTTCGCTCGAAGGTGGATCTGATCGTCACCACGGGCACGCAGTCGAGTCTGGCCGCCAAACAGGCGACGACCACGATTCCGATCGTGATGGCGATCTCGTCGTTCCCCGACAAGGTGGGCCTGGTGGACAGCCTCGCCCATCCGGGCGGCAACGTCACCGGCATGAACAATGTCGCGCCCGAACTGGCAGCCAAGCGCACCCAGCTGCTCAAGGAGATCGCGCCCGAGACATCGCGCGTGCTGCTGCTGCTGAACGCGGCCAGTCCGGTGGAGTCTTACGGGTTGCCCGAGTTTCGGACGGCCGCCGGCGCGATGGGCGTGGAGCTGATCGTGGCCGACGTGCGCGCGCGCGAGGACTATCCAGCGGCCTTTGCCGCTGCGACTGCAGGACGAATCGACGCGCTGCGGGCGGTTGGCAACCCGATCAACTTTCAGCATGCCCAGCTGATCGTCGACTTTGCCTTGCAGCAGCGGATTCCGAGCAGCTACGACGAGAAGGTGTTCGTCGAGTTCGGGGGCCTGTTGTCGTATGCACCGAGCTTCACCGATCTCTTTGCGCGCGCGGCGATCTTCGTCGACAAGATCCTCAAGGGCGCCAAGCCGGGTGAGCTGCCGATCCAGCAGCCGACGACGTTCGAGTTGGCGATCAACGCGAAGACCGCGAGAGCGCTGGGCCTGACGATCCCGCAGTCCATGCTGCTGCGCGCCGACCAGGTGATCGACTGAGCCTGGCCGGCGGCGCCGACCCGGCTCTGCGTGGCGAGCGAAGGGGTCGGGTGATCGAATGCTCAGGCAGTGCCTGTTCGCTCCACGCCACTGCGCTCCCGATGGTGCCGCTACTGACTGGGCGGGTCGGCGAGTCCTTGCAGGAGCGCCTTCACGTGGTTGGCGCCGCCCTCGGACTGGATCCACCCGAGCAGTGCCTGGCCGCCGCTGGCACTCGTGCGGGGACTGATCGCATTGCCGGGTTGCGTCTCGGCGAACACCGCGCTGGCCCAGGTGCCGGTGGCGTCATCGAAGCGGTTGATCGCGATGTTGCTGCGTGAGCCATCGTCGGGACGGCCGCCTTCGAACTGCTGCCAGATCGCGATGGCCTGGCCCTGCGGATCGACACCGAGATCGGCCCGCGCGGCGCCGCCGCCGACGGCACGGTCGATCACCTGCACCGCGCTGCATGCTGCGCCGGCGTGGTCCAGGCGGATCGCCTTGAGCGCCGTGCGCATACCGTCGCTCTCGGTCCACAGCACGAGCGCGTTGCCACCGGCATCGCTGCCGATGCGCTGAAGCTGAACGTTTTGCGAGCTGCTCGGCACCAGGGTCTGCGCGTCGCTCCACGTGCGGGTGCTGCTCGTGAAGCGTGCGATGAGGACCTCGGAACCGTTCTCCGGATCGTCGAACGGCGTCCGCTGCCATGCCAGCAGGAAGTCGCCGCCGGTGGAGGCGGCCAGCTGGACGCGGCCGGTGGTGCCGAAGGAGGTGAAGCTGCCGGGCACCCCTCCGAGCAGATCGATGCCATCGGGGGGCAACTGGAACACCCAGCCCCCGGTGCTGCGTGAGAAGTAGTTGCTCGCGACGATCCCCGCGCCGGTGCGCCCATTGCTCCAGCCGGCGAGCGCATTGCCGCTGCCGTCCAGCAACGCCGCCGGGCCGAAGCTGAAGCCCGTGCCGGTGTTGTTCTGCTCGATCGCAGCTTCCGGCTGCCAGGTGCCACTCACGGGGTCGAAGAAGCGCCCGCGAACAAGATGCCCTCCAACCACGTACACCGCGAGCACGGCGCCGGTGGCATCGCTGGCGACGCGCGGCTGGTCAGCGTCGGCATTCAGCAGCATCGGCGTGGCCCACGCGCCGGCGCCGGCGTCGAAGCGGGCGCTCATCACCACACTGGAGCTGCCGCCGGGTACCCCCTCGTGCCATGCCACCACGGCGTTGCCGTTGGCGTCGACCGCGAGATCGAAGTCGTCGATGTCGGTGCTGCTTGCCTCGATGTTGACCGGGCTGCCCCACGCGGCCGTGGCGGCGCGATAGCGGTTGGCCCAGAGGTTGTGTCGCGTGCCGTCGTCGGCCAGCCAGAGCGCAAAGCCATCGCCGTTGGCGCTGCGCGCCACGCGCAGGCTGGAAGGGCTTCCGCTGGCGCCGCCGTCGATCGACAGCGCCGTGCCGACGACCAGCTGCGCCGCCGCCGGAGGCGGCTGTGTCGTGCCCGGTGCGGGCGTGGGCGCCGGCACCGGATTCGCTGCAGTCGGCACGGAACTCTGCGGCGCCGTGTCGCCGTCGCCGTCACCGCCGCCGCAGGCGCTGACGCCGACAACCAATGCAACGCAGCCCGCGCGCAGCATCGCCGCCGGAGCGGCGCCGATGAGGCGGGTCAGAACGCTTTCGTGTGCCACGCGCATCGCAGCCTCCGCAAGGTGCGCGGTGCGGGGGCAAAAGCGATGCCTGTGGCAGCGCGCACACAGACCCGATCCGCGGGGGCCTTCGCGACCGACGCCTCAACGCTAAAGTGACCTGTGCTCGACGCCGCCGGCCCGGCCCATTCGGCCCGCGATGTGAGGAGCGATCACCATGGCGACATGCCGCATCTTCTTCTGCCTTTGCGCTGCAGGGTCCGCAGCGTTGCCCTCCATCGCCACCGCTCAACTGCCGGTGGCCGCGAACGAGAGCAGAGCGCGCCCGGCCGACACCCAGGCCCCCGACACCCTGGCGCATTCGTGCGTGGACCCTTCTGACGCACTGGCACGTCGCTGGATGCAGAACGAGCCGTGCCAGTGGCCCAGGTACGAGTGGCCTCTGTCAGGAGGCCAGAGTTTCACGGAGCCGCAGCGTTGGCCCACGTATCCGCCGAGGTCGCCCGAGACAGCAGGAGCCCACACCATGTTCTGGCGCTTCCCGGTGCAGCCGATGGGCCCCTACGAAGTGCCCCGGCACAGTCGGCGCTGACCCCGTCGCGACCCAGCGCTCGAATTCGGTCGGCTGCTGGACCGGCGGGTCAGGGGGCCCGACGGCCGGGACTTCACTTCTTGCGCTGGATGGCCGGCACGGCAGGAACGCGGCCGTCCGCAGGTTGCCGTCCGAGGTCTTTGAGCGACGATGCAATGAAGGAGGACCAGACCTCGTTCGGCTGCCAGACGCTGTGCATCAGCTGAAACGCACGCGCCTCCTCCCAGCCTTCCCGCAACACGCGGTACAGGCCCAAGAATGCGGAGACACGCATGTTCGCTCCGCAGTGCACCCAGGTCTTCTGGGCACGATGCGCGTCCAGGGCCTCGAAGAACGCTTGCAGGTCTTGCCGTGTGGGCTCGCCGAACTGAATGGGAATGTGGATGTACTTCAGGCCGAGCGCCCCGACCGAGCCGGGTTCATCCGGCAGGGAGTACCGTGGATCATCGTGCAGCCCGAGGTTGATGATCACGGCGTAGCCAGTGGCTGCAATGTCCGCAAGCTGAGCCACGGATGGCTGACCGGAGGTGGCCAGCGATTCGTCGACAAGGCGGTAGTTGTAGATGCGCTCCAGCATGCGTGCGGTCATGGCTAACGTCTGAGTGGAGCGGCTGCCGACGGCTGACGAAGCACGATTCTGCGCCTGCTTCCGATCGAAGTGAGCTCGATGAGTGTCGACACCGGCAGGCATGCCGGACCCACCTGAATCTCACCCTGCCCGTTGTGCGGTTCGAGTTTGCCGGCTGCTGCCGTGCCGCCGAAAGGGCGTCTTCTCGTCGACGCCGAACGCGCCGGTGGTGTCCTTGGGCAGGCACTCGCATTGCCCTCGCAACGAGCGGCGTCGGCACTCCGTCGATGCGCAATAGGAGAGACATCATGAGTGAGCAGAACCAGAGCCAGAAGCCGAACCAGCAGCCCGGCGAGGGAAAACAGAAGCAGGATCAGCGCATGCCACAACCGGGCCAGGACCTGCCCGGCCAAGCCCAACCGGGCCAACGTCAGCCCGGTCAAGAGCAACAAGACGAGCGCCCCGACGACCAGAACCCTGGCGGCCGACGCGCACGCGCCGAGGACGAGCCGGGCCAGCGCGACGAGCGCGGCGAATCAGACGATACCGGCTCCCAGCGCAGGTGAGAGCTGGCGCTTGAGGAGTGGGGCGCGGGTCGCCCCACTTCCGCGCGCCCGGCAGCACCCTGTTTCCGGACCCCTATGCAACCCACGCAAACGGAGCAAAGTGCGCGTTGCGCGTGCCGGTCGAATCTTCCCACTGGATGCCGAAGACGTTGAACCGGCTGCGCGTGGCCTTTGCCAGCGACAGCCGCTTGTTCGCCGGGTGCAGCGTGTTGTCGACGGCGATGGCCTCACCGGGCGAGCTGGCGCTGGGCAGACCCTCGCAGGCTTGATCGACCAGCTCGCCTGCGTGCACGGCCCGCTTCAGGCCCTGCACATCGAACTGGATCGGCCGCCGCTCGATCCCGGCCACCCGGCCCACGAGCGGTGCGAGCGCGGCCATGGGGCCGCCGGCCGCGCCGGTGGCGATGGCCGTGATGGCCTCCTGCTGCTGCTGCGAAGCGCGCTCGTCGATGATGAGGCCGACCGCGATGTTGCCGTCCCCCATGGCGCCGGGGGCGTGCATCATGACGATGAACGACAGGCCATCGAGCTTCACGCCGTCCTTCGCGCCCTTGTCGATGCGCATCGCGATGGCGACCTTGCAATCGCCTTCGATCGGCCGCGCCGCGAGATTCGACGTGATGCACGGGCACAGCAGCGTGCAGTTGCAGGTCTCCATGTACTCGCCACTGATCTGCCATGAGGCCATCGCGTTGCTCCTCGGGTTGGCCCGCCGGGCGCGGTGCGGCGAGGCCGTGATTGCGTCGATCGGAGAGGCTGGATACGCTACGCCGATTGCTCACCCTCCGCAAGCGCCGGTGCGCGCTCTCCTGAGTCACGGGCGCAAGGTCGCGACGCAGACCCTTGCGCTCAGCGTGATCGCGTGGGCGTTGCTGGCCTGGCTCGCGCTCGACATGGGCCATCCGCTGGCACAGCTGACGATGCCGGCATCGTCGGCCTGGAGCACTGCCAACGCGGTGGCTGTCGGATGCATGTGGGCGGTGATGATGGCCGCCATGATGTTGCCGTCGGCGTTGCCGATGCTTGTCATCTTCGAGCGCTTGTGTGCGCGCAATGGCGAGCCGGCACGCTGGCGCAGCTTCGCGGCGGCCTATCTGCTGCTGTGGGTGGCCTTCAGCGTAGCGGCCACCATCGTGCAGTGGCTGCTGCAAGGACGAGGCTGGGTGGACCCGATGATCGTCAGCACGTCGGCGCCGTTGAATGCGGCCTTGCTCGTGATTGCCGGCACCTACCAATTCTCGCCGCTGAAGCGCATCTGCCTGGCGCGCTGTCGCACGCCCATGGGCTTCCTGCTCGGCGAATGGCGAGGCGGCGTGCGCGGCGCCTTCGTCATGGGGCTGCGGCATGGCCTGTTCTGCATCGGCTGCTGCTGGGCGCTGATGGCACTGCTGTTCGTCGGCGGGGTCATGAACCTCGCCTGGATCGCTGCGCTGTCGATTGCCGTGGCGATCGAAAAACTGGCACCGCGCGGAGAGCGCCTGGCCGCCGTGCTCGGCCTGGCGTTGATCGCCGCGGGTGGGTGGCGTTTTCTGTCGCTCGCGTCGTAGCGTCTACGGCCATCGGGCGGGTTGGCCGATCACTTGACGCTATAGCCGCGCCCTTCGAGGCACGCTGCACGCGCCTTCTGGTACGTCGCCATGCCCGCCTGCTGTTGCTGCGTGGCCGCCTGCTGTTGCTGTTGCGCGGCCGCGTTGTTCTGGCGCCGGCTCTGGCCACGCGCGGCCGCTGCACCCACCGCTGCGCCGGCACCGGCGTCGTCAGAAACGATCTCGCCGACCACGGCACCGCGCGCGGCACCGCGTGCGCCCGCACCCGGCGTGGTGCCCGTGGCGGTGGTCGGTGGCTTCGCGGTGGCTGGTGGCGGCGGCGGATTGGCCGGGTCGTACTTGCTCTGCCCCACGGCCCAGGAGTGACACTCGCCTTCGTCCTTCTTCTGCTGATCGGCTGACTGCCCCTTGGCTGGGTACACGATCGTTTGCGCAGCGGCGCCTGCGGTGAACAGCGCAGCGATCAGCAACGCGGATGCTCGTCGTGAAGATTTCGTGTGTGGCATGGCGGTATTCCTTGAGGCCTGGAACTCAGTTGTCGAACGGCCAGAGCATGCGCCATTTTGCGAGCCGCTGCCAATGCCAGCTGCTGAACCTCGTAACTCGGGCGGCGTCGGGCGAGGCTGACTGCGACGCAGCTGAAGATTCAGAAGTACAGCGCGAGAAGCAGCCCCAGCGCGTTGATGTTCGTGCGACGCGGTTGGGTGTCGGTCTGCCGGGCGTAGTAGGGCGTCAGCTCCGCCCTCGATGAAAACACGAAGGTGGCGCCGAGCTCGAACTTGTAGCGCGCGATCGTGTGGAAGCGCGTGTCGTAGTACAGCTCGAAATTGGCGTAGGGCACGAACGGCATCTCGCCGAGCTGTGTGTCGTATTCGTACTGCACGCGGTTGCGCAACCGTTGGCTGGTGCTGCCTTCCTTGTTGCGCAGGTCGATCCGCGTGCGGTCGGTCAACCGGCCGGCATCGCCGATCTTCCATCGGTAGTTGTAGTCGAGCACGATCCGGTGCTCGATCTGCGACGCCGGGCTGTTCGGGTCGCTGATCGAGTAGACGTAGCCGATGCGATACGACGCGGGATCCTTGGGTGCTCGGTAGTCGACGTACAGGCCCCGGTCGACGGCCGTGCGCTCGTCGCTTTCTCGGCTGCGCGTGGGCGCCGGATTGAACAGCAGCTGTGTGCTCGGGCTCAGCCGCCAGAACGCCTGCAGTTCCGGCCAGAACTCTTGGGTCGTGTCGGCGCAGGGTGCAGGGCCCGCTGCGAGTCCGCCGACGACCAGCAGGGCCAGCCGGCCGAGCGCCCGTGGTCGCGGGGCGATGACACGAAGCGCCCGAGACCCCAACGGCCGAAGACACGGTCTGATCGCGTTGCTCATGGTTCGCCCGGCCAGTTCCGCGCCCGCTTCCGTCTCTTACGCCACAAGAAACGGGTGGTCGCCCCCGCTTCGTGGTGATGGCATCGGCGGCAAACGAGCGGAACATGCCCGCGTGCGTGCGACCTCGACTCGTCGCGCGCTCGGGGAGCATGGTCGTGGCACTGGCACCGGCATCACACTACGAGCTGCACTACATCCGACTGCTGGGTGTCGGGCGATCGTTCGTGTTCCCGTGCGACGCTTCCGGTCGTGTCGAAGTGGATTCTCTGACTGAACGGGCGCGCGCCAACTACCACTTCGCGCAGTCCTTGGTCGGCCTCGAGATGTCCGCGCCCACCGTGCGCCCCGCGTCCCGACACCCGCCCAACTGAGGCACCCGCGCCGTTGGGTGCGCGCGGGGCAGCCTTCTCCGGCCAGCGCCGGTCGCCGCGGCCGTTGGCTGGAGCGCCGGCCGCCGTCTCCGCGACAATCGCGCGATGCGCCCGCATCTCAGCCACTTTCTCATCGGCTTGTTCGGCCTGCTCCTGCTGTCCACCGAAGGGCAGGCCCAGATCTTCGGGCGCGCGGTGCGCGGCGCCAACGTGCAAAGGCTCGCCAACGGCATCGTCGGGGTCATGTCGTACACGGTGGCGCCCGACGTGACGACCAGCTCGCTGTCGATCAACAACAGCGGCACGTCGAACGCCGGCCTCAGCCTGACGCAGGTCGGTGGCGGCTTCACGTGGAGCAAGAGCACGCCGTTGTACCTGGAGGGCAACGCCGCCTATGCGCGCTACGACCCGGTCTTCCTCGTCAGCGACGGCACGCAAGAGCGGTCATTGCCCACGCGATGGAATTCCGTCTCCGCCACCGGCGGCATCGGCTGGGACTTTCCGCTGTCGGAGCACTGGGTCATCCGGCCGATCTTCAATTTCACGGTCGGCAGAGTCGTCAGCGACTTGAAGGTCGCCAAATTCTTCATCGAGAACAACACCAACGTCGATCTGTCGTTCCTCGACGGCGGCACGCTCAGGGCCTACGGGCTCGGCGGCGCGCTGATGCTCGACTACGAGAAGTTCGCGCCCGATCACGATGACGACGTCGAGCTTCGCTACACCAACGTCGAGCTGCGCAGCTATGGCAGCACCACGTTCGGCGTGGTCGGTCACGCCAAGTCCGAGAGTGTGAGCCTGTGGGCACGCCGGCGCATTCCGACAGGCTGGGGCGTGGTGTGGGATCGTCCGGTGCGCTATGTGTTCGAGTTTGCCGCCACGCGCTATCTCGGCGACGAGACCGAGCTCGGGCTCAAGGAGATGAATTCCATCGGCTTCGGGCTCGAGCTCGACAGCAGCGCGCTCGATCGCATTGCCACGCGCTGGCGCCTGGTCGCGCGCTACAAGTTCGGCCCCGGCATGCACGGCGCGGCGCTCGGAGTGGCGATCAGCTTCTGACGACGATGGCGGTGGCCCTGCGCAGCGCGGTGGTGGCCAGCCGTCCCAGAGCAGAATCCGATTTTGACGCAGTGGAGCACGCCGACGTGGCTACCGTCCTCGACAAAGAACTCAAGCGGCAAGTCACCGTCAACGGTGCCGAATACACGGTTGCTGTCGATCCCGAAGGTATTCGGTTGACTGGCAAGGGCAAGAGGAGACCCGAAGTCGAGCTGCGCTGGCATGATCTCTTGAGCGGTGAAGCCGCCATGGCCGTCGCCCTGAACGCCTCCTTGTCGAGGAAGCGAAAGGCAGCCGCCGATCCGGCGAGCGAACAGGCGCCCGATCGGACGAGCCGGCGTGCGCCAAAGAAGCGGGCGCGCTAGCCGCGTTGCCCGCCGCCCCCAGGCTGTCGCGGCCAGCGTCAGATCAGCGTGCGCTGGCCGTTGGGCCGGTTGTCGGTCCGGACGCACATCATTCGTCGTGTCGATGCGTCGCGAACCGGCGGCGCACTCGGATCCGCGCAGTGAGGCGCTTGTGTCACAACGGCCTCAGGTTTCGTTCTTGCTGACGCCCCGGATGTTCATCGCTCCGAGGCACACCTGCAGCACCAGCAGCGCCCAAGCGTGGACATGCCACGACCAGGCGATCCACAGCACGTTGCTGGTCAGGAAAACCCAGAATCCCCATTCGCGGCGAGTCTTGCTCTGCGATCCGACCAGCCAGGCCGCCCACACCGTGACGGCCATGGCGGGCCACTGAATCGCATCCAACCACTGCACGTCGACTGTCGTATACCAGCGTGCGCGCCGCCCTTTCATTCAGGCACGCGGACCCGCTTTGCTCTTGAGGTGCGCCTCGACCTTGTCCGCGCGATCGCCAACCGCGTGGACAGCCTTCGTGAGTTCGTCGGGCGAGACCCCTGATTTCTGCGCCCAGTCGCGGACCCCATAGTTCTGGTTGACGTTGATGCGATTGCGGTCCTGACCGCCGCGCTGATCGCGATCGTCTGGCATGGATGTCTCCTGAACGGCATGGGGCCACTCGGCCACCAGCGGGCAAGCCTTGTGCCGGCGCCTGCAAGAGCCGCCGCCGCTGCCCCTCATGCCCGATCGCACGGGCGATCCAGCGTCACGTCGGCTGCCGCCGTCCGCAGCCGGGGCAGACGCGCGCCTGCTTGGCAATCCACCGCCGACAGTTCCAGCAGCGCTTCCTCGTCGCGCGCAACGTCCAGTGAAGAACCAACCCGGCGACGACCACGATCAGCATGAAACCGAACACGTCCATGGAGGGATTCGCTCGTTGCTGCGATCGCCGTGGCACATCACGGCGGGGCTGTTGAAGGTCTGGGGCGGAGCATGTCATTCGCCCGCCGACCGAGGCAAGTCGGCGAGCCGCGAGCCCGCATGGCATTCCCGCTCAGCGCGGGGGGGAAGACGTTGATGCACCCAATCCGCTGCGGGCCGTGGGGGTCGCCGCGCCGGTGATTCTGCGACTCTCGGCGGGCCTTCGCCGACGGATGAGATACCAGGCGGCCGGGATGACCAACATGCTCAGCAGGGGAGCGGTGACCATGCCGCCCACCATGGGAGCTGCGATGCGCGCCATGACCTCGGCCCCGGTGCCATGCCCCCACATCATGGGGATGAGGCCAGCCATCACCACGGCAACGGTCATTGCTTTGGGGCGAACGCGCAACACGGCGCCTTCTCGAATCGCCGCAAGCAACGTCGCTTCGTTGTCGGGCTCTCCCGCGGCAAGACGGTGCGCAAAGGCGTTCTTGAGGTAGACCAGCATCACCACGCCGAACTCCGCCGCGACGCCGGCCAGCGCGATGAAGCCAACGGCGGAGGCCACGGAGATGGAGTGGCCCAGCGCGAAGACCAGCCAAAGGCCACCCACCAGCGAGAACGGCACCGCTGCGAGGACCAGCGCTGCATCGCTGAACGAACGGAACAGCAGGTACAGCAGCACCCAGATGACTGCCAGCGTGACCGGGACCACCAGCCTCAGACGCTCGGTGGCACGCTCGAGGTATTCGAACTGGCCCGACCACGACACTGCGTAGCCGGCCGGCATCGCCACCTGCTGGTTCACCGCGGTTTGCATGTCGCTCACGACCGAGCGCAGATCGCGCCCGCGGACGTCGACGTACACCCATCCGGACAGGCGCGCGTTCTCGCTGCGCAGCATCGGTGGCCCGTCTTCGATGGAGATGCGTGCCACGTCCCGCAGCAACACGGTCGCTCCCCTGTCGGTCACGAAGGGCAGCTGGCGCAACCGCTCCAGCGAGTCTCGGATCTCGCGGGGATAGCGCACGTTGATGGGGAAGCGCTCTCTGCCCTGGACGACCTCGCCGACGTTGTCGCCGCCGATGGCGGTGGAGACGACGGCCTGCACGTCCGCCACGGAGAGACCGTAGCGGGCGGCCGCCAGTCGGTCGACGTCGACGTCGATATAGCGGCCACCGGTCAAGCGCTCGGCCAGGGCCGAAGACACGCCCGGCACGCGTTGGACGGCGGCCTCGATCCGCGTGGTGAGCCGGTCGATGGTCGCCAAATCGGTGCCGGCGACCTTGATGCCCACCGGGGTCTTGATGCCGGTGGCCAGCATGTCGATGCGGTTGCGGATGGGTGGCACCCACACGTTGGACAGACCGGGCACCCGCACCACGCGGTCGAGTTCCTCTACCAGCTGGTCGGGCGTCATTCCTGCACGCCACTGGGCTCGCGGCTTGAATTGGATCGTCGTCTCGAACATCTCCAAGGGCGCCGGGTCCGTTGCCGTGTCCGCGCGGCCGGCCTTGCCGAAGACGCGCTCGACCTCGGGCACCGTCTTGATGAGCCGGTCGGTCTGTTGCAGCAGTTCGGTTGCCTTCGAAATCGACAGGCCCGGGAGCGCCGACGGCATGTACAGCAAGTCGCCCTCATCGAGCGCGGGCATGAACTCGCCGCCGAGGCGCATGACCGGAAGGGCGGTCACGGCGAGCGCGCAGGCGGCCAACACCAAAGTGGCTTTCGGGAACCGCAGCACGCCTTCCAGCGCCGGACGGTAGACCGCGATCAACACGCGATTGATCGGGTTTGCGCGCTCCGGTGGAATGCGGCCCCGCGCGAGGTATCCCATGAGCACCGGCACGAGTGTGACCGACAGCGCTGCGGCAGCGGCCATCGTGTACGTCTTGGTGAACGCCAGGGGGGAGAACAAGCGGCCCTCCTGCGCCTCGAGCGTGAAGACGGGCAGGAACGAGAGCGTGATGATCAGCAAGGAGAAGAACAGCGCCGGTCCGACCTCGACGGCCGCGGTGGTCACCAGCTCCCATCGCTCGCCCGCGGTGGACATGCGTTCGCGCTTGGCCTCGAAGGCTTCGATGTGCCTGTGCGCAGCCTCCAGGAGCACAACGACCCCGTCGAGCGCGGCGCCGCAAGCCAGTGCGATGCCCGAGAGGCTCAGGATGTTCGCGTTGACGCCTTGCCAGCGCATGATGATGAACGCCGCACCCACGGCAACCGGCAGCGCAATGACCGCAACGAGCGCCGAACGCAGGTGGAACAGGAACAGCAGGCAAACCAGCGCGACGGCGATGAATTCCTCGGCCAATGTGACCTCGAGGTGGGCGATCGAGCGGTCGATCAGCTTGGAGCGGTCGTAGGTCTCGACCACCTCGACCCCGGGCGGCAGGCTCGGCTTCAGCGTCGCGAGCTTGGCCTTCACCGCCTCGATGGTCGCGCGCGCGTTCTTGCCCGAGCGCATCACGACGACAGCGCCGGCCACTTCGCCCTGGCCGTCGAGCTCAGCGATGCCGCGGCGCATCTCCGGCCCCAGCTGGAGCGTTGCCACGTCACGCAACAGCACCGGTGTCGACCCCGACACCGCCAGTGGGATCGAGCGGAAGTCGTCGAGTGTCTTCAGGAAGCCGCGCGAGCGCACCATGTACTCGGCTTCGGCGATCTCGACCACCGAGCCACCGGATGACTGATTCGCATCGCGCAGAGCCTTCATCACCACGCCTTGCGTGATGCCGAGACTGCGCATGCGGTCGGGGTCCAGCACCACCTGATACTGCCGCACCATGCCGCCGATGCTGGCCACCTCTGCCACATCGGGCACCGTCTTTAGCTCGAACTTCAGGAACCAGTCATTGAGCGCCCGCAGCTGGCCGAGGTCGTTCCGGCCTGCGCGGTCCACCAGCGCGTATTCGTAGACCCAGCCCACGCCCGTCGCGTCTGGTCCGAGCGCCGCCGTGGCGCCGGCCGGCAATCGGCTCTGCAATTGGTTCAGGTACTCGACGACGCGCGAGCGCGCCCAGTACGGGTCCGTCTTGTCGTCGAACAGCACGTACACGAACGAGTCGCCGAAGAACGAATAGCCGCGAACCGTCTTCGCACCCGGGACGCTCAGCAAGGTGGTGGTCAGCGGATAGGTCACCAGGTCCTCCACCACCTGGGGTGGCTTGCCCGGATAGGTCGTGCGCACGATGACCTGGGTGTCCGAGAGGTCCGGCAGTGCGTCGATCGCGGTGTTCCTGACCGACCACAGCCCGGCCGCCACCAGGAACGCCGTCGCGATCAGCACCAGAAACCGATTGGCCACCGACCACCGGATGAGGGCGGCGATCACTTGGCACCTCCGACCCGCTGTACCGAGACGAGCTCGTAGCCCATCGTGCCGCCCTGCTTGAACTCAAAGCGCACCGTGTCGCCTGGCTTGATGTCGGAAAAAGCCGTCGAGTCCGGCTTGCCGAACCCCATCGTCATCGGGGGCCACTTCATCGACGAAACGGGTCCGTGCGAGATGGTGATGCCCTGCGGCGTGATGCTTTCAACCTTGCCCTCGCCAACGTGCACGTCTTTCGACGCTCCGCCCATCGAAGGGGCAGACGCCGCTGACATGGCCCCAAGCACCGACTTCAGTCGCGCTTCCGAGTCGATCAGGAACTGGCCGCTGGTCACCACCTGGTCGCCCTCGGCAAGGCCTTGGACCACTTCCGCGCTGTCGCCAAACTCCGCGCCCAGCTGGATGTCCCTCGGTTCGAACGTGCCGTTGTCTCTGCGAACCAGGGTCACTGCCCGATTGCCGGTGCGGATGACCGCCTCCGACGGCACGACCAGACGCGACGTGCTCGGGCCTGCAACCTGCAGACGAAGCAGCATCCCGGGGGTCAGCTTGCCCTTGCTGTTGTCGACTTCGAAGCGCGCTTGAAGGGTGCGGGTGTTCGCGCTGACCTGAGGGAGGATTTCCTTCAGCTCGCCGTCGAAGGCTTGGCTGGCATCGGCTTGGAGCACGGCCTTGACCTTCTGGCCGCGCGACAGGCGCAGCGCTTGCGCCTCCGGGACCTCGGCAACGGCCCAGACCCGTTCGAGGCCGGCGATGCGAAACAACGTCGTCCCCGGCGCGACCGCCACGCCTTCGCGTGTGCCGAGTTCGGCGATCACACCGCTGACCGGCGCGGTGAGCGTGAATCGTGCCTGCGCGACACCGGACTCCTCGCTTTGACGGATCAGCGCGTCGGGAATGGACATCGCGCGCATGCGCTCGCGAGCGGCAGAGACGAGGTCGTCCGACACGCCGGCGCGCTTGAGGGCGAGAAGTTCGTTCTGCGGGCCCAGCCATTCCGGTGCAAACACGGTGGCCAGTGCCTGCCCCTTGCGCACTTGCTCCATCGGGGCGCGCACCGCGAGGTGCTCGACGTAGCCGGCCACCCGGGTCTGCACCGCGACGCTCAGCCGCTCATCAAACTGCACCGTGCCGACGGCATCGAAGGAGGTCGAGACCTGCGCACGTTGGACCGTCGCCGTGCGAATGCCCAGGTTCTGCTGCACGGTGGGGCTGACCTTCACGCCGGAGTCGCTCGCCTCGTCCGCGTAGACGGGCACCAACTGCATGTCCATGAAAGGCGACTTGCCCGGCTTGTCGAAGCGCGGGCCTGGGACCATGGGGTCGTGCCAATACAAGACCTTGCGTTCCGTGGGCGCCGAAGTCGTGGCGCCTTCACCCGACGGACTCGAGCGGCGACCCGCATAGAAGCTTGCGGTGGCCAGCACGATGGCGCCGACGACCGACAGCACGGCGGCTTGGGCGACCTTCATGGCGCACCTCCTGCCACGAGCGGTTTGAACGCCAGCTGGGCCTGGGTCTTGGAGAGTTCGCGACGCAGGGCCAGCAGCTTGCGCTGCACTTCGACCTCGGAATGGCGCGCCTCGAACAGCGTCAGGAGGCTCACCTGATTGGAGCGGTACCCGGCCAGGGCCGCCTGCGTCCGCTGCTGCGCTGGACCCAGCACGCCGAGTCGGTACCGCTCGATGCGCTCGGCGAGGCGCTGGTGGTCGCTGGCCAGGCTGCGATACTCGGCCGTCGCGGCGCGCGTTGCCTCCGTCAACGACGCTTCGGCCTTGTCGACCAGGGCGAGCTTTGAAGCAGCTTCTCGGTCCTGTCGTTCTGCCGGGGAGACGGGTAGCGGGATGCTCACGCCGAACGACACCAGGTCGGACAGGCCCGTGCGCTGCCCGTACGACACCTGCCAACTCCAGTTGGGCTTGACATTGGTCGCAGCGAGCGTGGCCTCCTGGCGTGCGACGTCGACATCGCGCCGTGCGGCCAGCACGCCCGGATGCGAGGCCACGTAGGCTGGCTCGTCCACCGTCGAGCCCAGCACGGGCGGCGCCAGTTCGTCCGGCTGTCGCCCAATCCACCGCTGCAGCACGAGGACCGCCGTCGCTTCAATCTGTCGAACCTCCTGCGACTCGTCCTCAGCGGCGCCGCGGGCGCTGGTCATGGCCAGCACCTCCTGGCTGTTGCCCGCTGCGGAGGTCAAGCGGCCCTTGGCCGCCTCCAGCTCTTCGTGCAGGTGGTGCTCGGTGAGGGTGGTGAGCTTCAGCGTCTCCGCCGCGTAGTAGGCGTCGAGGTAGGCCAATGCCGTCTGCAGGCGCGTCTGCGCGCGCGCGGACTGCTCCAGGACGGTCTCTCGCTCGACGGCCGCTTGCGCAGCAGACTGCCGCGCGGCGCGCTTTTCGGAAGACAGCCACTCTTGGCTGACTCCAATGCGCTTCATCGTCATCGAGTCTGCCGTCGTGCTGAATCTCTCGGCACCGGTCACCGGCAGGTTGTCGACACCCACACTGAGTGTCGGGTCGGGCAGTTGACCCGCGGCGCGTGCGGCTTGAGCGGCGCTCGCGACGCCGGCGCGTGCAGAGCGGGTGGCCTCCGAACGCTGCAGCGCGAACTCCAGTGCCTGGTCGAGCGTGAGCGGCGCTGCCGCGGACAGAGCCGGCAGTGTGGCCAAGGCCAATGCCACCTTGCGCAGAGTGAGAGTGAGCATGAGAACTCCGAAGAAAAACGGGGCATTTGCCGGCGAGCGGACGAGCCGCGCCGGCGCCGGTCAGTCGACGGAGTGCTTCAGACTCGCAGTCTGAGCGTGGACAGAAAGACGGGGTCCGGGGGCGGACGGGCCTCAGGCGCGCTCGCGGGTGGCAGCGCGGCGGCCTCGACGGCGTTCAGCACGACAGGCAGCTGCAGGACCTGCACGACCATCGGCGGCGAAGGCGTCGGCACCTGCACCGCCTCGAACGACTGTGTCGTTCCAGCGGCGTGGTGGTGGCAGAGCGTCGGTTGCGCCTGGTCCATGCCTTCACACGGCTGGCCGGCGGCCATCCTTTGCGCCATCGTCGGCTCGCTCCAGCCGGGGCAGACGTAGGCCGCCAGCGCGAGCTGCGAACACAACAGCGACAGCACCACGAAGAACGCGGTGGTCAGACGGTGGACGGGACGACGAGGCATGGGCGCGGGGGAAGTGTACTGCCGGGCTCTTGGTCGCCACCGCCTTGCGAGACCGACGACGAGACATGCCGTGACGTTCGGCCGCGGTCGCGAAGGATCCACAATCGCGCGGCCACGAAGTGCGTCCCAGCGGCAGCGTGCGGGGAAAAATTCGAATCATCGGCGCGTACACAGTGCGCTGGCGCTCTCGGTAGTCCTCCTACACGTTGGTGCTGGCCGGGCCCGGGGGTGGAAACACTGCCGGGCTCGTCGTCGTTGGACCGGCACCGTCGCCATCGCGTGGTCTCGCATCCGTTGACCACCGTCGGCGTGGCATCGCGCTGAGCCGCCGCAGCCTTCGCGATGGCGCACAGGCATGCCGTTTGCCAAATGGCTACAAAGCACATTTGCATCGATGACCTGGGCAGACCTCTTCGCGTCCGCGTCCCCATTCGACGGGGGCGCCCAATTCGTGCTCGACGGTGCGCTGAGTGCTCTCGCTGCGAGCCGCGATCCGATCCTGAAAGCCACGGTCGTGGCCGCGACACCGAGCGCGCGTGAGCTGTGCCGCCTGCTTGACTTCTATCGGGTGCCCGTTCCGGGCGGTCTCGACCCGTTGGCGTATGGGGACGACGCCATCATCGCCGCCGCGCGAATCGATCCACTGGAGGATCGGACCTCTTTGTCGCCGTAGCGCCACCCGACGCCGTCGGCCGCCGCGGGGATCGACTGCGAACCGATCGGGCTAGAGGTCCGTGAGCCCGGTGTCGCCCCAATGCGATTCGAGGTACTCGGCCCACACCTCGGTGCCGTCGGCGCACTGCTCTTGCGTCGGGCGATAGATGACCCACGCGCTGAACTTGTCGGCACTGTTCACTGGTTGGGTTGTTTGGGTGTGCGCTGAGTTGATGGTGATGCGCTTGCCGTGCAGCGGGCCGCCGCGCAACTCGATCGTCTTCTGGGTCGGGTCAGTCATGCCACCAGGGCCTGGCGTTTGCAAGCGGCGAGTCTACCGGCAAGCCCAAGCGGCTCGTGGCGGCGCGGCCACGTGCCGCCGCGAGCGACGCCGCGAACCGTTGGCGCTGCGATCTGCGGCGTTGCGCGTCTACAGGTTCGGCCGGACCATCTCCACCACGAATGCCGTGAAGGCAACCGCCATCACGAGGGTCACCACGACGATGCTGACGCCTCGAACCAACTCCTGGCGTCGAGTCCGTGGGCCGTATGTGCTCGCCCAGCCACACACTCGGCAGCGTGCGCCGCGACCTTCCAGCGGCGCCCTGCAGTACAGGCAATAGAGTCCCCCCACCATCTGGATCACACCTTTCCAAGATGACGTGGTTGCGACGCCCGCATGACGCAGGTTTACTACTCGCTTCTCGGCTCTTCGACCCCGCGTTTGGATGGTTGCGCCAGGGGTCCAAGTGCATCAACAGCGCGACGCCGGAGTTGCGCGTGATCATTTTCTGAGGATCATCGCCAGGCCAGCTGCGGCGATGATCGACATTCCCAAGATCGACCAAGCGTCGGGCACGGCTCGAAAAACGAACCAGCCGACTCCGATCGAAACGACGAGGGCAGCGTAGTTGAACGGCGCAATGCGGTGAGTGCTGCCGTATCGGTAGGCCAGTGTCTGCAGAATCTGCGCCGCGGCCGCCAGCAGACCGATGCCGAGGAACAGGGCGACATGCGTCGCACTCTTCGGGCTCACCCAGTTGGTCGCCATGGCGGTCGAGAACATCAAGAACGCCACAAACGGCCCGAAGAAGGCCGTCACACGTGGATCGTCGCGGTTCGACAAGGCGCGCGTGAGGGTCAGGAAACCCGCCAAGCCGACGGCACCGACCAGCGGATAGATCGCGTCAAAGGCAAAGACGCCAAACCCCGGTCGGGCGATCACGAGCACGCCGACGAAGCTGACCAGTGCGGTGGCCCAGCTGAACGCGTCGCCGCGTTCGTCGAGCCAGAAGCGCGAGAACAGATTGGCCAGCACGGGCGCGATGGAGACGATCGCCAGGCACTCGGCGAGCGGCAGGGCTCGAAATCCGAGAAAGACCATCACGGTCCCGAGCACAGCCGAGGCGCCGCGCAGGATCTGCAAGCGCCACCCGGTTGGACGCAGCACGCGAATGCCGATCTGCGATCCGCCGACGAATCCGAGGACGACGGCGATCAGGCCCATGCGGACCCACGCCACCATGACCACCGGGTAGTCGGCCACCAGCAACTTGACCATCGCATCCACGCAGGGGAGAACGAGCGCCGCCCCCAGTGCGAACAGAGTCGCCAGGCGGCGATCGTCCTGCGGCCCCAGTGAACTCATGGGCCGCGATGATGCGCCCGTTGCCTGTCGACCCAGAGCCGGCCCAACGGGCGGTCCGTCTGAGCGCGCGGTGGCCGTGCTGTGGACGGTGCAGCGACGTGCGGCCGCATCGGTCACGGGGTCGGTTGGCGACAGCCGCCACGATCGGGATCGCTGTCCGTCGGGTCCGACGACACGATTGGACTTGCTTCGTTGACGCAGAGCCGTGCCGGGCCGTGGGCGGGCGTGCTTCGACGGCACGGCTTGGGTGGCACGACAATCGTCGTTCCACTCCCTTTGGAGATCGCGTGGCCGACGAAACCATCCGCTTCGATGACGGTGCCAGCTACGAGCTCATGATGGGTCGCTGGAGCCGGCTCGTCGGCGAGCGCTTCCTCGACTGGATCAACGTACCGCAGGGAGCTCGCTGGATCGACGTCGGTTGCGGCAACGGTGCATTCACCGAATTGCTGGTCCAACGCTGCCGACCTTCTGGCGTGCACGCCTTCGATCCGTCACCGGCGCAGCTCGACTATGCACGCCATCGCCTGCCGCCCGGTGCGCCCGTCACATGGGCCGAGGCCGACGCGATGAAGCTGCCGGTGGCGGATGGCGCATGCGACGCTGCGGTCATGGCGCTGGTGCTGTTCTTCGTCCCCCAACCGGCTGTGGGCGTGGCGGAAATGTGCCGCGCGGTTCGCTCGGGGGGTGTCGTCGCGGCCTATCACTGGGACATCCTGGGCGGCGGCTTTCCACTGGCCGACATCGGCGCCGAGATGCGAGAGCTCGGCACGCCGCCGCGCCTGCCGCCCAGCGTCGGCGCGTCCACCCTCGACGCGTCAGCGGCGCTGTGGCAGCAGGCTGGGCTGCATCAGGTGCGCACCTGTGCGATCAGCGTGCAGCGCCGCTTCGACAACTTCGACGACTACTGGAACAGTGGCGCGAGCAGCAACACGCTGCGCCCGATCTTCGAGGTCATGTCGGCGGAGCGTCGCGCATTGTTGAAGGCCAACGTGCGCCGCAGACTGCAGGCGGGCGATGGCCCGCTCACCCTCAGCGCACGGGCCAACGCGGTCACCGGCCTCAAGGCGTGACGCGGCGCGCGCATCTGGCGCCGTCCCCACAGCCCACGCGCCTTGCCGCGTGACGCAGCCGCAGTCGACACTGCCGGCGCCCCTGGCTGGTAACAGCCGCAAGCGGCCCCGTGTCCAGCTGCGGCGTGCGTGATCGTCGAATGCAATATTCCCGCGATACGCACAGGAGAGCGCCATGACGACCACCATCACCGGCCAGTCGACTTCGACGGCCGGCAGCATCGCTGCCACGCCGCACGACGAGACGCTCGACGCGGTGGCCAGCGCAGCGGAGGCCGCCGCGCAGTGGCAACAGGCGGAGTTCGCGCGCTAGGGTTTCAACGCGTTCTCATCGGAGCGTCCACCCGACGGCATGAATGCCCCGATGGGTGCCGGCCGATCCAAGGGCTGAAGACCGAATTGCCACCAACCCACGTCGTGCCAGGCGTCGAACTTGTAGCCCACGGCCCGATAGACACCGATCGGCTCGAATCCCACCGACTCGTGCAGGGCCACGCTGCCGGCATTCGGTAGCGCAATGCCAGCAAAGGCTCGGAAGTACCCCAGCCGCCTGAGTTGGTCGAACAATTCGAGGTACAGGGCCTTTCCGATGCCCTGACCGCGGCTGTCTTCGCGTATGTACACCGAGGTGTTCACCGACCACTGGTACGCGCCGGGTTCGCGGTGCTTGCCGGCATACACGTAGCCGTTGACACGCCCGTCCGCATCGAGATTCACCAACCATGGCCACTGGCGCAACGTGGCGTCGATCTTCGCCCGCATCTCGTCGATCGACGGAGGCTCGAGCTCGAACGAAATGGTCGTGCTTCTGACGATGGGCACGTAGATGGCTGTGATGTCAGCCGCATCGTCGGCAGTCGCAACTCGAATCGTCGTGGTCATCGTGCGTTCTCACAAAACTGAGGCATCACCGGCAACCAGGTGACCGATCGCGCGCTCGGCAGCAACTCCGTCGCGCAACGTCGGACGCCAGGTGCTGGTCGAGCTAGCCGCGGCGCACGCCGTTGTCGACGACGACCTCGCCGTCTTCCTTGGTGAAGTCGGGCAGTTTGCCTTCGGGCAAGAGCTCGAGCACCGCTTCGGACGGGCGACACAGCTTGCTGCCACGGGCCGTGACGACGATGGGCCGGTTCATCAGGATCGGGTGCCGGACCATGAAGTCGAGCAGTTCGTCGTCGGTCCACTTCGGGTCGTCGAGGCGCAGCTCGTCGTAGGGCGTGCCTTTCCTGCGCAGCAAGCCGCGCACCGGGATGCCCATCGCGTGGATCAGCGCCTTCAGCTGCTCCTTCGACGGGGGCGCTTTGAGGTACTCGATGACCGTGGGCTCGATGCCCGCATGGCGCAGCAACGCCAGTGTGTTGCGCGACGTGCCGCACGACGGGTTGTGATAGAGGGTCGCTTCAGCCATGGCGGGTCACGGAGGATTGCTGGGTCAGCTCGGACGGTGTGATCGTCTGCCGGGCCGGGGCCCCGCCCAGCAGGCGATGCGCGACCATGGCCAGAGCAGCCCCGGCCAGTTCGGCGATGACGAAGCCCGGCACGCTGGCCGGCGCAATGCCTGCAAAGCTGTCGCTGAACATGCGGCCGAACGCGGCTGCTGGGTTGGCAAACGACGTCGAGGCCGTGAACCAGTACGCTGCTCCGATGTAGCACGCGACCATGGCCGCCACGCGGCTGTGTGGCGCTCGCAGGATGATCAGCAGCAGGCCCGTCGTGGCCACAGCCTCGGCAATCCATTGCCCCGTGCCGCTGCGGATCTTGGTCGAGAACTGCAGGATGCTGGCATCGAACATCGCGTGGGCCAACCAAGCGCCGAGCATGGCGCCCAACAGTTGCGCGACGACGTAGGGTGCGACCCATGCCCACGGCATGCTGCCCCGGGTGGCCATCACCAGCGACACGGCCGGATTGAAGTGGGCGCCGCTGACCGGGCCGAGCAGCTCGATGAGCACATAGAGGCCACCGACCGTGGCCAGCGTGTTGGCGAGCAGCGCGATCGCCATGTTGCCGCCCGACAACCGCTCCGCCATGATTCCGGAGCCGACGATCACGGCCAGGAGAGCCCCGGTGCCCAGGGCTTCGGCAACGAGCCTGCGTGAGGCGGCGTGCGCGGCCATCACCCAACGCCTGCCGGTGTCCTGGCCTTCCTGGGGGACGGCGAACGCGTCAAGGCGATGCGCCGGCGGCGCGATCAGCAGCAGGACGAGGCAGACTTCACCGGGATGCCCACGGGCTTGCCGCGCGGCGCTTCGCCGGCGCAACAGGCTGAGGCGGCTGCCTGCGCCGTCGGCGTCGCCTCGCTGAAGGTCGGAATGCCGTTGAGCGTATGGAACTGTTCCCAGGCGATGCCCTGCGGGTCGGTCAGCCAATACTTGTCGCTGCGCGCATAGCAGCAGGTGGTCTCGCCCACGTCGAGCAGCGTCATGTCGGCCGCCTCGGCCTGCGCCTTGAGTGCGACCAGTTCTTCTTCGGTGTCCGTTTGGATGCCCAGATGATCGACGCCGGGCTTGCCGCCTCGCGTGGAAATGGCGAAGTTGATGCGCGGGTCTTCGAGCATCCACTTGGCGTAGTCGCTCTCGACGCGCGTCGGCTCGGCGGCGAACATCTTGGAGTAGAAAGCGATGCTCGCCGTCAGGTCTTCGACGTGGGCATGGACATGGAAGCGCTTCATGCTGGGCTCCAAACGGGTGGTAGGGTCAGCAGCCGCAGGCTGCAGCAGAGGGTTCGACGGCGCACGCAGCGCCCTGGCAGCAGTTGTCGGTCAGGTAGTCGAGCACACCGTTCATCTGGTCGTAGGCGGCGCGGTAGATGAGCGTCCGGCTCGAGCGCTCGACCGTCACGAGGCCGGCCATGGCCAGCTCCTTCAAGTGGAAGGACAGCGTCGTCGCGGGGACGCCAAGCGCCTCCTGCATCACCCCGGGGTTCAGGCCGCTCGGCCCGGTGACGACAAGCGCCCGAAACACCTGAAGGCGCAGCGGATGGGCCAGCGCGCCGAGGGCTTTGATGACTTGGTCTTCTTGCACGAACGCGACCATACCAGAATATTCGCAGAATGCAAAGGGCCCCTTCCCTTTCGGCTTCCGCGTCCTGTCGCGAAACCATTGGACCTAGGTCCAATTGCTGCGCCGGGCACGCCCGGTGTTTGATCCATTTTCGGCGGCCCGACTTCGGCAAAGTTGTGGTTCGTGACCCCAGCCGAAATCGAAGCCTGGGCCATGCGGGTTCGAAGTGACCTGGCAACCGCTCGCGATGGAGAACATGAATTGAGCCCAGTCGAATGCATCGTCCGATGCCAGATCCTCGGCGTCGCCGCAGCGTCCTGCGCTCGCGGCAAAGACGTGGAACCACGGCCATGCGGGCGACGGCACCCAGCGTTCGCGGCCAGCGTTGCAGCCGGCGGTCGCCACCCATGATCGACAGCGAGCGAGAAGGCCTTGCGCAGGGCACGAATGCCCTTGCGCGCCGGGCGGTCGTGCTGGCAACCGGCAGTTTCGCGACGCTGTCGCTGGTGGATGCGGCATGGGGCCAACACGGCACAGGCCACGACGTGCGCGCCATCGCCAAGGAGGCTTACATCTATGGCGTGCCGCTGATCGATCAGTACAGGGTGATGTACGCGTTCAGCATCGACAAGGGCAACCCGCAGTACAAGGGGCCGTTCAACACGATCCTCAACATCGGGCGCGTGTTCACGCCGGAAGACACCGCGTTCGTCACACCCAACTCCGATACGCCGTACTCGTTCGCGGTGCTCGACCTGCGCGCCGAACCGGTGGTGATCACGGTCCCGAAGATCGACAGCAGGCGCTACTTCGTCTTCCAGTTGATGGACCTGTACACCTTCAACTTCGCCTACATCGGCACGCGGGCCACCGGCAACAACGGCGGGCACTTCATGATCGTGGGCCCCGGCTGGAAAGGCGACAAGCCGAACGCCTTCGCGAAGGTCATCCACGCCGAGACGCAACTGGTGAGCGTGGTCGGGCGAACGCAGTTGTTCAACCCGACGGACCTGGACCACGTGAAGAAGATCCAGGCGGGCTATCGGGTGCGCACGCAGTCGCAGTTCTTCGAGTCGCCTGCGCCGCGCGCGCCGCAGACGGTCCCTTGGCCCAAACCGCTGCCGCCCGGTGCGGATCGCACTTCGCTCGAGTTCTTCAACCAACTCGCGTTCCTGCTGCAGTTCGGCATGCCACCGCACAAGAGCGAGGATCAACTGCGCAAGCGGTTCGCATCGATCGGCATCGTCCCGGGCAAACCCATCGACGTCGCGAAGTTGCCGCCGGCCGCCGCCGCCGCGATGAAGGCCGGCATGGCCGACGGTCAGCGCGAGATCGACGCGCGCCGCGCAGCCGTCGGCGGCAAGACCGACACGCTGTTCGGCACGCGCGACTACCTGAAGAACGATTTCGTCGCGCGAGCCACCGGCACGCAGATCGGCATCGGCGCCAACTCGCGCCAAGAGGCGATGTACCCCATCTACGACAAGGACGCCGACGGCAAGCCGCTCGACGGCAACAACCGCTACACGCTGCGCTTTGCCAAGGGCGAGCTGCCGCCGGTGAATGCATTCTGGTCGCTGACGATGTACGACCTGCCCAAGCAACTGCTGGTGAAGAACCCGATCGATCGCTACCTCATCAACTCGCCGATGCTGCCGCAGCTCAAGCGCGACCCCGACGGCGGGCTCACGATCTACGTGCAGAGCGATCCACCGGGCAAGGACAAGCAAGCCAACTGGCTGCCTGCGCCGAAAGGGGCGTTCATGGCGGCGATGCGCTACTACCTGCCGAAGCCCGAGCTGCTCGAAGGCCGATGGACCACGCCCGCGATGCAGCGCGTGCCATGACCGCGGGAGCAGACGATCGCACCCACAAAGCGGCCAGCGGGGGAATGCCCTTCGCTTCAGCCGCAGCGAGGGATCAGGCGGGAAAGGTGCATCCGAGCAGGCGTACGATCCCTGGCGACTTCAACCCTCGTTCCTGAACTTGGAGAGCCCATGACCGTGACGGGCGGATGTCTTTGCGGTGCGGTTCGCTGGGAGAGCGCGGAACCGCCGATCACCACGCGGGTGTGCTGGTGCCGCGATTGCCAATACTTGGGCGCAGGCAGCGGAACGGTTGGCGCTTGCTTTCGCACCGCAACGTTCAAGGTCGTCGGGAAAATGAGCGATTTCTCGAGCGTGGCCGACAGTGGCAGCCGAATGCACCGCCGGTTCTGCCCCGATTGCGGCACTCCGCTCTTCAGCGAGGCCGAGGCAAGACCTCATTTGATCTTCGTTCGGGCGGGGACTTTCGACGATCCCAATCTTGCCGACCCCGCAATGACGATCTGGACCTCCAGTGCGCCGCGCTGGGCTTGCATGGATGCAGCCTTGCCGCGCGTGGAAAAGCAGCCACCGCCCGCAGCATAGTTGTCTCGCCGCGGAGCCTGCCGCGCAGCCTCGCTGCCTGGGTTCCGCCGAGGGCCGAAAGGGACTGGAGACGGCCGCTCCAGACCGCCGGCACCCGATTTCGGGGGTGGGATCGACCCTGCCTCCGGCGCGGCCGTGCTACAGCAGGCGCCGAACAGGCGCTACTGTTGTGCACCACCAGAACAGGCGCGAAGTCGGCCGACCTCCGCGTTCGCCCAACAGGTCGCATGAGCAGATTTCTGAAGGGTCTGTCGTCGCTCGTGAACGGCAACGCAGACCGATCGCCCAAGCGCGACGCCACCGAGCCCGATGCCGGTCCGTCGACGCTGACCACGCCGCTGTTCCCGGTGGACGGCAGCGATGGCGACTCTCCCGGCACGCCGCCGCAGCCGCCGCGCCGACACGCCCCGCCCGGCACGCGCGACACATCGACCGAGGGCGCCGAGACGGTGCCGTCCAGCGCGCTGATGCCGCTGGGCGCGCAGCCGGCGTTGCAGAAGGTCGGTCGCAAGTCGGCTTCGTCGCGCGCGCTCAACGCGGTGGTGCGTGCCACCACGCAGGTGGCGTTGGCCACCCACGTCGAACCCACTCCGCCGCCGAAGGTTGCTCGCACCGGCCACCACCGCTCGGGCGTGGTGCTCACCGAGACCGAGAAGCTGCGCCTGCAGATCATGCAGGTGGAACTCAGGCTGACCAGCCTCGGCCTCTACGACGGCACGATCGACGGCAGGATGAACCCCGATCTGGCCGACGCGGTGCGCCTTTTCCAGACCCTCAAGGGCATGCGCGACAGCGGCTTGCTGACCACCGGCACCCTCACCGCGCTGGGCATTCGCCCCGTCGACTGAAGCCGGCGCGCTGCTGGCGCAGCGCATCGTTCGAGCGCCCTGGCCCAGGCTGCCGCGCCCGCAGCGCGGCGAACGCCGTCGACCTGGCCTTGACATGCAATAGTTTGCTTGCCTATCATTCAGGCAACAGATTACTTGCATGTAGCCGTCCATGGCCGAGCGCCTCGATGACACCGACCTGCTGTTCAAGGCCCTGGCCGACCCCAGCCGGCGCACGCTGCTGGACCTGCTGCACGCACACGACGGCCGCACCCTCAACGACCTGTGCGAACACCTCGACATGACTCGACAGGGCGTGACGCAGCACCTGGGTGTGCTGGAGGCAGCGAACCTGGTGGTCACCCTGTGGCGCGGCCGCGAGAAGCTGCACTTCCTCAATCCGGTGCCGCTGCAGGAGATCTACGAACGCTGGATCGCCAAGTTCGAAAGGCAGCGCCTCAAGGCGCTGGGCAGCCTGAAACGACGACTGGAGAGAGCCGATGGCTAGATCGACCTTTGTCTACGTGACCTACATCCGCACCACGCCGGAGAAACTGTGGTCGGCACTGACCGACGCGCAGTTCATGAAGCAGTACTGGTTCGGCGTGCACGGCGAAAGCCAGTGGAAGCCGGGATCGCCGTGGAAGCTGGTGTCCGGCGACGGTCAGATCCTCGACTCCGGCGAGATCGTCGAGGCCGAGCCGCCGCGGCGCCTGGTGATCCGCTGGCAGAACCAGTTCAAGCCCGAGCTCAAGGTCGAGGGCGCGTCGCTGTGCACGATGGAGCTGGAACCCAGCGCAACGGCGGTCAAGCTGTCCATCACCCACACCATCGAGCGTGAGCCCTCGAAGTTCATCGAGGCGGTGTCCGGCGGCTGGCCGAAGGTGATCTCCAACCTGAAGTCGCTGCTGGAGACCGGCGCCATCGTCCTGCAGGATCCGTACCCCGTCGAGAGCAATCGCTCCGGAAAGGCATGACCCCGACCCCATGTCGCCAGGGCGCTCGCCGGCGAGCATCGGTCGATCCTCACAACCCGAAGCCCAGCTGACGCAGTTGTCCCTGGACGGCGGGGTCGGCGAGCAATTGGCGGAACGCCACCACGCCCGGGCGATGCTGGCTCGCCTTGGGCACGATGAAGTCGTAGTGCTCTTCCTGCAGTGCGATGAAGTCCAGGCCGTACTGGCGCGCCACCGTGTCGATCGCGACGCCCCAATCGGCGCGGCCTTGATGCACCGCGGCAGCCACCGCGTTGTGCGACTTGGTCTGCACGCCGTAGCCCGGCGGCCTGCGCGTGCCGAGCAAGCGGTCGATCAGCACGCGCGTGCCGCTGCCGGCGTTGCGGTTGACCATCGTGCAGTCGGGGTCGGCGAGCGCGGCCGCCAGCGCGTCTTGCACGCCCTTGTTCGCGAAGCGCGCGTCGCCGGGGCGGAACACCACGCCCTGCATGCGGCGATAACCGGGCGTCAGGGTCAACGCATCGGTGAGCAGGTGGTGGTTGTAGCGGCCGGTGGCCGGATCCATCAGGTGCACGCTCGCGATGTCGCACTCGCCTCGCGCGGCGGCCTTCGCGCCGCCCAGGCTGCCCACGTAGAGCACCTTGGGCCGCACGCCTTGCCGGATCAAGCGCCCCACCAGCGCGTCGAGCCCGACGCAGTGGCTGCCGATGATCACGAGGTCCGCGGGTTCGAGCCCCTGGGCCAGCAGCTGCACCTCGACCTCGGCGCCGCTGTCGATGATCTCGGTGTGCTGGTCGATGGTGATGAAACCGTCCGCGCCGCTGAACGTGGTGACCGAGCCCGAGCCCTTGCCCATCGGGTAGGCACTGAGCTTGTCATCGCCTTGCACCAGGCCGACCAGCAGGTATTCGGTGCGCCCGCGCTCCGAGTTGACGCGCATCGGCAGCGTCGCTCTCACCAGCTGGCGGCGCTCAGGCGGCAAGCCGGCAAAGGCGCGGATCACCGGAGCCACGAACTCGTGAAACGTGAAGATCGCCGAGGTCGGAAACCCCGGCAGGATCACCACCGGTTTGCCATGGCTCACCGCCAGGCAGATCGGCTTGCCGGGCTTGAGGGCCACGCCGTGCGCGACGATGCCCGGGTCGCCCAGACGGCTCGCCACGCGGTACGAGAGATCGCCGGCGCCTTTGGAGGTGCCCCCCGACAGCAGCACCACGTCGTACTGAAGCGCGGTGGTCAACGCTGCGCTGAGCGCCTGCTCGTCGTCGCGCACCACGCCGAGCTGCACCGGCTCGCCGCCGAGCTCGGCCACCGCGGCGCCGATGATCGCGGCGTTGGAGTCGTAGATCGCGCCCAGCGGCAGCGGCGCACCGGGCGACACGATCTCGTCGCCGGTCGAGAGGATGGCCACCCGCGGACGGCGGCACACGCGGATCTGTGCGCTGCCGATCGCAGCCAGCACGCCGATCTCGCGCGACGTCAAGACCTGGCCCGCACGCAGCACGGTCTCGCCGCGCGCGATGTCGGTGCCGGCGTAGCTGACGTTCTCGCCCGCCGTGACGGCCCGGTTGATCTCCGCCACGCGCGTGCCGTCGGCATCGGCCCCCAGCTCGGTGTGTTCGACCATCACCACGGCGTCTGCGCCGCGCGGCAGCATCGCCCCGGTGGCGATCACGGTGGCGCGACCCGGGCCCACCCCCTGCACCGGCACCACGCCCGGCGTGAGCACCTCGCTGTTCAGCGCCACGCGGCGCAGATCTTCTTCACCGGCGCCGAACGTCGCGCTGGCTTGCAGCGCGAAGCCGTCGACGTTAGACCTGTCGAAGCCGGGCACGTCGACCGCGGCGATCACGTCGTCGCTCAACACCCGATGCAAGGCAGCGGACAACGGCACCGTCTCGTGCCCCAGCGGTTCCAGCTTGAGGTGGCGCCGGAATCGCTCGGTGGCCTCGTCGCGCGTGATGACGGTGAGGAACTGCGTCTGTCGGCCGGCGCTCGCGGGCGCCGCGTTGGCAGTCGAAGAGGTGTCCGCCATGGGGTCAGGTGGGATCGTAGAGGTAGACCGTGACCTCGCTTCCCGGCGCGTGGCCTTCGCTGTCGGCGGGGACGATCACGAAGCCGTCGGCACGCGTGGTGGACGACAGCACCGAGGCACCGCTCAGCGCCAGCGGCTCGACCGCATCGTCGCGCAGCCGCACTCGGCAGTAGTCGACGCGGCCGATGGCCGAGACGATCTTGCGCGCCACCGGCGCGCGGCGCTGCGGATAGGGCCATGCAGCCGGCAGGGCGCCGCGCAATCGAATCGCCCGGCCCGCGAAGAAATCGTAGGCACACAGGCACGACACCGGGTTGCCCGGCAGCAGAAAGACCAGCGTGTCGCCGATGCGGCCGCAGCCCGCCGGACTGGAGGGCCGCATCGCCACGCCGTGAATCGCGAGCTCGCCCGCTTCGGCCAGCAGGCGCGGCGCGTGATCCTCGGTGCCCACACTGGAGCCGCCGGAGATCAGCACCACGTCGGCCTCTTCGGCGGTGATCGCTGCGCGGATGCGCGCGGGGTCATCGCCGGTGCGCAGATGCGCCTGCAGCACGCCGCCGTCGCGCGCCACCAGAGCGCGCAGCATCGCCGAGTTCGCATCGTAGATGTCGTGCGCGCGCTTCGGATGACCGGGCGCGATCACTTCGTTGCCCGTCACGACGATGCGCACCCGCGGCCGGCGGATCGCCGCGACGGGGTCGATGCCGAGCGAGGCCAGCACGCCGGCGTCCTGCGGGCGCAGCCGCCGGCCGGCGCTGAGCACGGTGGTGCCGCGCGCGATGTCCTCGCCGACGCGGCCCACATGCTTGCCCGGCCCGAGCGCCATCGACGTTTCGATGCCGTGCGGCGTTTCGCGCACGTACTCGGCCGGCACCACCGCATCGGCGCCGGCCGGCAGCGGCGCACCGGTCATGATGCGCACGGCCTCTCCGGCTTGCACCGCAGCGCCGAACGGCTGCCCGGGCAGGGCGCGGCCGATCACGCGAAAGGGCAGCGGGTTGTAGTCACCGGCTCCGGTGGTTTCCTCGGCGTGCAGCGCGTAGCCGTCCATCGCGGCCCGATCGAACGCGGGCACGTCGAGCGTGGCCACGATGTCGTGGGCCAGCACGCGCCCGCTGGCGTCGTCGATGGCCACCTTCTCGGCGCTCAGCGGCGTGGCGTGTTCGGCGATCCATCGCCAGACGTCCGCGACCTCAGCGCGGCGACTGAAGCCGCGCATGCGCACATCGTGCGCATCCGCAGCGAGGGTCTGCGCCGTGCCAGGCTGACCTTGGTGATCCATGCCGGTTCGATCTCGGGAGTTGCATGCGAGTGTAGAACCGGTGCTCACGCGCCTCGAGTCGCGTGGCGATGGGGGGCGCGATCACTTCTTGGGCATCGATCCGTCCGGGTCGGGTCTGCGCGCAGCCAACTCCCGTTGGGGTCGGCGATCGTCTTGCCGCGAGCGCCGCTCGGCCGCACGCGCGCGGCTCATCGCATCGGTGTGCAGGTCGCGCAGCGTCTGAAGCGTGCCTTCCATCGAGGCGAGGAGCCGCTCGGCATTGTGGGTGTCACCACCGCGGCGAGCGGTGTCCTGGATCAAGCTGCGAAAGCACGCCAGCCTGTCGGCGCCTTCCACGATGTGACGTTCGAGGGTGACGGCGCGGCTGCGCTCCCGGCTGCTGCGGTCAAGCATGGCACGTTCAGACTTCGAAGTGCGGGGTGCGGGCGACAAGGCGGGAAGCCTACGCTTCGCTTCTCGGCTCTGCAAGCGCTGGGCACGGCTGCTTGGCCGTGGTCGCCGAACTCCCGAACGTCGGCTAGCGCACGATCAAGCGCGCCCCATCGGCGGCCATCACTTCGCCGACATCGGCCGCGGCGTCGAAGCCATGACGGCGGAACACCGCGAGCACGGCGTCGGCCGCCGACGGCGCGCACGAGACCAGCAGCCCGCCGCTGGTCTGCGGATCGGTCAGCAGCGCCTTGTCGGCGGCGTCGAAGCCGTCCGGCAGCCGCACCTCGGCACCGTAGCCGGCCCAGTTGCGCCCCGACGCCCCGGTGACGAAGCCCTGCGACGCCAGTGCACGCACGTTGCCCAGTTGCGGCACGCGCGCCCAATCGATCGCCACGCTGCAGTGCGCGCCGCGCGCCAGTTCCAGCGCATGGCCGGCCAGCCCGAAGCCGGTGACATCGGTGAGCGCGTGCACGCCGTCGAGCGCGGCCAGCTCCGGGCCCGGCGTGTTGAGCTGGGTGGTGGTCGACACCATGCGCGCATAGCCTGCCGCGTCGAGTTGCTCTTTCTTCAGCGCGGCCGACAGCACGCCCACGCCGAGCGGCTTGCCGAGGATCAGCCGATCGCCCGCGCGTGCATCGGCGTTGCGCTTGACGCGCTTGGGGTGCACCAGGCCGAGCGCCACCAGGCCATAGATGGCCTCCACCGAATCGATCGTGTGGCCGCCCGCGATCGGAATCCCGGCGGCCTGGCAGACCGACTCGCCGCCTTGCAGGATGCGCGCGATCGTCTCGGTGGACAGCACGTTGATCGGCATGCCCACCAGCGCCAGCGCCAGGATCGGCCGGCCGCCCATCGCATAGACGTCCGAGATCGCATTGGTCGCCGCGATGCGCCCGAAGTCGAACGGGTCGTCGACGATCGGCATGAAGAAGTCGGTGGTCGCGATCAGCGCCTGCTCGTCGTTGAGCTGGTACACCGCGGCATCGTCGGCCGTCTCGATGCCGACCAGCAGCTCCTTGGGCATCGGCATCTTGGCCGACCCTTTGAGGATCTCCGACAAGACGCCGGGCGCGATCTTGCAGCCGCAACCGCCGCCGTGCGACAACGATGTCAGCCGGGGCTCAGCGGGGCGTTCGGGGGCATTCATCACCGACTCCGATTTTCATGTGCCGGCTGCTGCCGTCACGGCGACGGATGCCGGTGGGTTCAGCAGATCGTTCAGCAGGTGCAGCAACGTCGCCCGTTCGCGCTCGGGCTCGAACAGCGGCGCACGCAGCGCACCGTGCCGCTCCAGGGCAACGAGCATATCCGGTTCGTCGCGCGCGCGCGTGAGCAGCGCCGCCAAGGCGCCGGCGTCGTCACAGTCGAAGTAACCCGGGTGATCGGCACCCAGCATGCCGACGTTGCCGTCGATGCGCGACGCGATCACCGCGGTGCCGCTGCGCACCGCCTCGGCGATCACATGGGCGCCGCCCTCGATGCGGCTGGCGTGCACCAGCACGTGGGCGTGCTGGATGTGGCGGCGCGTCGCGCCGTGCGGCAGCTCGCCCAGCCACCGGTAGTGCGGATGGGCGCGTGCGGTGGCGCGCGCCTGCTCGGCCAGCGCCGCGTCCAGCGGTGAACCGATGTGGTCGAGCCGGATGTCGTGCCGATCGTGCAGCAGCGCCGCCGCTTCGAACATCGTCTGCGGCGCCTTCTCGTCGCGCAGATGCCCCACCATCACGGCGCGCAGGTGTTGACGCGTCTTCGGCACCGCGCTGCGGCTGGCGCACGATTGAAAGCTGACGACGCAGCGCGCGCGCATCGCCGCGGGCAGCCGGTGCGGGCCGAGCTCTTGCAGGACGACCAGCCGATCGGCCTGCTGCAACGCGGTTTGCGCCGACGCATCGGCATCGATGTCGCGATACAGGTCGGTGCCGGTCAGCACCAGCGCGAGCGGGGCGCGGCGGGCCTGGCGCCAGGCGGCGATCGAAGGCGCCGAGCGGCGTGCGTGCAGGGCGATCAGCACGTCGACCGCTTCGCCGCGCCACTCGTTCAGAATCAGGGTCTTGTAGTCTCGGGCCAGCAAGCGCGACCAGCGCCAAGCGGTCTGCCAGTTGCCGTTGTTCGCCGACCGGTTCGCCGGCGTGACGATGCCCACACACGGACGCTTTGGCACGCGGGCGTTATACCGCAATGAAGATGAACGACCTCAGTGACGCCTCGCACGCCCGCACCGCGGGCGCGGCCGACTTGTCCATGGCTTTGCTCGACGCGCGGCGCCACACCCTGCAGACCTTCGCGGCCTACGAGCGCGCGCTCGCGGCCGGCGGCTTGTCGGTGCCTTACTCGCCGCAGGTCAACCCACCGCTGTGGGAGCTCGGCCACGTGGGCTGGTTCCAGGACTGGTGGCTCGGGCGCAACCCCGAGCGCCGGCGCGGCACCGCGGCCGACCCCGACGCGCCGCGCCGCGCGCCACGGCGCGCCGACGCCGACGCATGGTTCGACTCCAGCCGCGTCCCGCACGCCACGCGCTGGGGCTTGCCGCTGCCGTGCGCGGCCGAGCTGCGCGACGACCTGGCGCACGGACTCGACGACTCGCTGGCGCTGTTGCGCGCCACGCCGTCGCACGACGACGAGCTGTACTTCTTCAGGCTGTGCCTGTTCCACGAAGACATGCACCACGAGGCCGCGGTCTACATGGCCCAGCACCTGGGCATTGCGCTCGCCGGCTGGCGGCCGCGCGCGCATGCGCGCACGCAGCCGATCGCGATCGACGCCGCGCGGCATCGGTCCGGCGTGGCCCTGGGCGGGTTCATGTTCGACAACGAACTCGGGCCGCACGACGTGGCGCTGCAGGCCTACCGCATCGACTCGGCGCCGGTGACCTGGAGCGAGTTCGTCGCGTTCGTCGAGGCGGGCGGCTATGCGAGGCCCGAGCTGTGGAGTGCCGAAGGGCAGGGCTGGTTGCAGGCCCATGGCCTGCAGCACCCGCGCTACCTGCGCTGGCACGGGTCGCTTTGGCAGCGCATCGAGTTCGGCGCCTGGATCGACCTCGACCCGCGCCTGCCGGCGATGAACCTGTCGGCCCACGAGGCGCAGGCGTACTGCAGGTGGGCCGGCCGCCGGCTGCCGACCGAAGCCGAGTGGGAGTACGCCGCCGAGAGCGCCGGCGCGCCGTTCGAGTGGGGGCAGGTGTGGGAGTGGACCGCCAGCGCGTTCGCGCCGTATCCGGGATTCGTCGCGCATCCGTATCGCGACTATTCGGCGCCGTGGTTCCACTCGCGCCGCACCCTGCGCGGCGCTTCGTTCGCGACGCAGCCGCGCATGAAGCATGCGCGCTATCGCAATTTCTTTCCGGCAGAGCGCAACGACGTCCATGCCGGCTTTCGCACGTGCGCGCTGGCGTCGTGAAAGCCACGCAGCTCGCTGCGCACAGTGCGCTGGAGGTTCCATGAGCGACCCCAAGATTCAACCGCACCTCGACCTCTCGGCCGTCACCGACCGCGACCCGCAAGAGAGCGCGGAGTGGCGCGACGCCTTGCTGTCGGTGCTGCGCGCGGACGGCCCGGCACGCGTGCGCGAACTGATGGACATGCTGGCCGCGCTGGCGCGCGACCCCTCGGTGGGGTGGCAGCCCGCGCGCGGCACGCCCTATGTCAACACGATCGCCGCCGCGCAGCAGCCGACGTATCCCGGCGACCTGGCGATCGAGGAGCGGCTGGCTTCGCTGATGCGCTGGAACGCACTGGCGATGGTGGTGCGTGCCAACCAGGCGTATGGCGACCTCGGCGGCCACATCGCGAGCTACGCCAGCGCGGCCGATCTGTTCGAGGTCGGCTTCAACCACTTCTTTCGCGCGCCCGATGCCACCTCCGGTGGCGACCTGGTGTTCTTCCAGCCGCATTCGGCGCCCGGCGTGTACGCGCGCGCGTTCCTCGAAGGACGCCTCGGCGAGCACGACCTCGCGCACTACCGGCAGGAGATCCATGCGCGCGAACACGGCGCACAAGGCTTGAGCAGCTACCCGCACCCGTGGCTGATGCCCGGCTTCTGGCAGTTCCCCACCGGCTCGATGGGCATCGGGCCGATCAGCTCGATCTACCAGGCGCGCTTCATGCGCTACCTGCAGCACCGCGGCCTGCTCGATGCCGGCACGCGTCGCGTGTGGGGCGTGTTCGGCGACGGCGAGATGGACGAGCCCGAGAGCATGAGCGCGCTCACGCTGGCCGCGCGCGAACGGCTCGACAACCTGACCTGGGTGATCAACTGCAACCTGCAGAGACTCGACGGGCCGGTGCGTGGAAACGGCCGCATCATCGACGAGCTCGAGGCGTTGTTCGCCGGCGCCGGCTGGCGGGTGATCAAGCTGGTGTGGGGCTCGGACTGGGACGGCCTGTTCGCGCGCGACGCCGACGGCGCGCTGGCGCGCGCGTTCTCGCGCACCGTCGACGGCCAGTTCCAGACCTTCGCCGCCAAGGACGGCCGCTACAACCGCGACCACTTCTTCGGCCAGGACCCTCAGCTCGCCGCGCTGGCGCAGGGCCTCACCGACGAGCAGATCGACCGGCTGAAGCGCGGCGGCCACGACCTGGTGAAGATCCACGCCGCCTACCACGCGGCACTGCGCACGCAGGGCCAGCCCACCGTGATCCTGGCGCAGACGAAGAAGGGCTACGGCATGGGCGCGGCCGGCCAGGGCCGCATGACCACGCACCAGCAGAAGAAGCTCGAGCGCGAGGACCTGATCGCGTTTCGCAACCGGTTCGACCTGCCGCTGTCGGACGATCAGGCGGCATCGCTCGCGTTCTACAAGCCGGCTGCCGACAGCGCCGAGATGCGCTACCTGCAGGCGCGTCGCGCCGCGCTCGGCGGCGCGCTGCCGGTGCGCCGCAGCGCCGCGCCGCGCATCGCGGTGCCGGCGATCGCCAGCTACGCGGCGTTCGCCACGCAGGCCGACGGCAAGGAGATGAGCACGACGATGGCGTTCGTGCGCATGCTGACCCACCTGCTGAAGGACGCCACGCTGGGCCCGCGCGTGGTGCCGATCGTCGCCGACGAGGCGCGCACCTTCGGGATGGCCAATCTGTTCAAGCAGGTGGGCATCTATTCGAGCGCGGGCCAGACCTACGAGCCGGAGGACATCGGCTCGCTGATGAGCTACCGCGAAGCCACCGACGGGCAGATCCTCGAGGAAGGCATCAGCGAAGCCGGCGCGATCAGCAGCTGGACCGCGGCGGCCACGAGTTATTCGGCGCACGGCCAGCCGATGCTGCCGTTCTACATCTACTACTCGATGTTCGGCTTTCAGCGCGTCGGCGATCTGATCTGGGCCGCGGCCGACCAGCGTTCGCGCGGCTTCCTGCTCGGCGCCACGGCTGGTCGCACCACGCTCGGCGGCGAGGGCCTGCAGCATCAGGACGGCAGCAGCTTGCTGCAGGCGGCCACGGTGCCGAACTGCCGCGCCTACGACCCGTGCTTCGCCGGCGAGTTCGCGCTCATCCTCGACCACGGCATGCGCGAGATGCTCGAACAGCAGCACGACGTTTTCTACTACGTGACGCTGATGAACGAGAACTACGCGCAGCCGTCGCTGCCGCCCGGCGTCGATGCCGACGTGATCCAGGGCCTGTACCGCTTGTCGACGGCGCGCGCTGCGGGCAGCCGCGGCGCGCTGCGGCTGCTCGGCTCGGGCGCGGTACTGCGCGAAGTGATCGCCGCCGCCGCGCTGCTGGTCGACGACTGGCGCGTCGACTGCGAGGTGTGGAGCGCCACCAGCTTCAGCGAACTGGCGCGCGATGCGCGCGAGACTGCACGCTGGAACCGCCTGCACCCGAGCGCGGCGAGGCGCACCAGTCACCTGCAACGTTGTTTGCCCGGCGCCACCCCGGTGGTGGCGGCGAGCGACAGCGTGTGCGGCTGGCCGCAACTGGTGGCCGGCCACATCGAGGCGCCGTTCAGCGCATTGGGCACCGACGGCTTCGGCCGCAGCGACACGCGCTCGGCGTTGCGCCGCTACTTCGAGGTGGATCGGCACCATGTGGTGCTGGCCGCGCTCGATGCGTTGCGGCGCGAAGGCACGATTGACGCGGCGTTGTGCGCGCAAGCGATCGCGCGCTATGGCATCGACGCCGAGCGTGCCGCGCCCTGGCGTGCTTGACTAGGGCCGCTACGCGCCGATGCGAGCGCTCCAGCGCGCCGGGGCGGTGGGCGTGGGCACCCCTGAATACAGGCGGCCCTGCGGGATCGCCGCGCAGTCGAGCCAGTCCGGCATGTCGCCGACGACCCCTTCGCCGGTCAGCGTGACCACGTAGTGCAGGCCACGCTGCAGGCCCGCGTGCTGCAGTGCTTCGAGCCAGGGCAGCAAGCCCTCGAAGCTGGCGCCGATGCTGACGCCGGCAATGTGCTCGTCGCCCTCGAAGACGTCGCCGAGCTCTTCCTGCAGGCGCCGCAGGATCGAGCGCGTGAAGGGGCCGCGCTGAAAGATCAGGCCGTGGCCGGAAGGTTCGCAGATCGGCATGGCTTGAAGGTGTTGTTGTGGCCGCGAACGATTCTGCCGTCGCGTCCGCCCGGGCGCGGCCCGAAAAGTCGGTCATCGTTCTCGCTGCAGCGGCGAGTGCGCAGGCGCTGTTGTTTGCTGGCGATGGCGCGGCCTTCGCGCGGCCATCGCGGCGCGCGCGTGCGGTCGTCCGAGACGTCCGATGCGACAGAACGCCGGCGTGTCCAGCGACGCGGCCAACGACCGAGAGCGCGCCAGTCGGCGCGGCTTCCTGCGGACGTTTGCCGGCAGCGCCGCGCTGGCGTCCGCGACGCCGCTGGCGGCGTGGCCACGGTCGGCGATCTCTACGTCAACCATCGTCTGGGGTTGGCGTTTCGCAAGCCTGCCGGCTGGCGCTTCGAGAGCGTGCGCACTTTCGCGGACATCCGCAACGGGTACGAGTCGCCGCGCTGGACGCCGAAGTCGAGGCGATGCTCAAGCAGGATCCGTTGCCGTTGGCGTCGTCCGGGCCGGTGCTGCGCATGCTGGCGAGTTCGGTCACCGTCTACATGGAAGAAAGCCCGCTCGGGCCGAGCGAGACGTTGGCCTCGGTGGCGCCCGAGTTGATCCGCGGTGTCGGCGGCTTCGTCAAGGACTTCACGCTGTTGGGGGAGCCGCGATGCGGGCAGCTGGCAGGCCGCGAGTCGCTCGAGTACCGGTTCACCTTCCTCTACGAGGACCGGCTGGGCAACCGCGGACCGTGCTTCATCGCACGCTGGTGTTGTCGCGCCCGCCGCTGCTGTGCACCTTCAACATGCTCGACCTGCCGGCCGACCGCGTCGATGCACAGCGCGAATTCGATGCCCTGTGCGCCAGCATCGCGCTGGCGTGACGCCGCGCGCTCTTGCGGGCGCGCGGGCCCCGCGCAGTGGGTACGTCGCTTGCCAAGAACACTTTCCACTTCGGAGACTTCGATGAAGCAACGAACCGCTTTCGGTGTCTGTGCCGCTCTGGCATGCATCGCTGCCAGTGCGGCCCTGGCGCAGGGCAAGCCCGTGACGGTGAACCTGATGCCTCAGAACGCTTCCGGCGAATCGGGCACTGTCACCCTGACACCTCAGGGCGACAAGACCCAGGTGGTGATCAAGCTGGCGGGCGCTCCCAGCGACGTGCAGCAACCCGCACACATCCACGACGGCAGCTGCGCCAGCCTCGATCCGAAGCCGCGCGTGCCACTTCAAAACGTGGTCAGCGGCAGTTCGACGACGACCCTGGACATGAAGCTCGACGACATCGTGAGCAAGGGTGGTGCCGTCAACGTGCACAAGAGCGCTGCCGACGTGAAGACCTACGTCGCGTGCGGCGACCTGAAGTAGCCTGGCGCCCGCCGCGGTGACGGGCTCTGGCGCGGGTCGGAGCCCCAGGATTGGCGAGGGCCTCGCCAATCCGCTCGGCGCTCGTCCATCTCCTGGAACCCCTGGTGGATCGTGAAGCCGCCGACTCGTCCACCGCGGGCATCGGCGGCACCGGTTGCTCGGTGCTGTGCGTCGGTCGCGTCGCTCGCGGCGCCGGCGGGCGTTGCGATCGTGGAGTCGTCGACAGCGTGTTCGCTGGCGGCATGCGGACCTCGTGGGCGGTTCTCGGCCAATGCGGTGCTACGCCGGCGCTGGCGCCCGGCTGCGCTGGCGCCACTTCACGTAGGGCGCGGCGACGATCGAGGCCACGATCAGCGCCAGCAGCACGGCGGCCATCACGCCGGGCTTGTCGATCGCGTTGTGCGCGATCGTCAGCGCCACCGCCGGGTGGCGCGCCGAGGTGGCCATCGCCAGCACGCTGCGCTCGTCGGGGTCGGGGCCGCCGAGCCAGTGGCCGACGCCCAAGCCGACCAACGCGAACGCCACCATCACCAGCAAGCTGAAGTGGCCGATCAGGCGCTGCATCTCGGGCCACTCCTTGAGCACGATCGGCATGCAAGCCGCCACCAGCACCACGGTGGCCACGATCGACAGCGGGCGCTCGATGCGCCTGGCCAGCGCGGGTGCCCAGCGATGCACCGCCATGCCCAGCAGCACCGGCAGCAGCATCGAGGTGGCGACGATGCGCACGATGTTGGCGATCGAGACGTCGAGCGGGCGCTGAAACGCATCGCCCAGCAGCGCCGCCACCAGCGGCACGTACGCGATCGACACCAGTGCGGTGGTGGTCAGCAGCCCCACCACGTACGACTGCTCGCCGCCGGCCTTGATCTGCTTGTTGGGCAGGATCGGCGGCACCGGCGACATCGCCGAAGCGAGCAACGCGACCATCACCGCGTGGTTGAGGTCGAACCACAGCGCCAGCGCGAGCACGAACACCGGCATCACCACCAGCATCGACACCAGCGAGCGCACCAGCAGGCTCGGCCGCCGCCACAGGAACAGCACGTCGCCGAAGCTCGCGTTGAGGGCGACGCAGAAGATGATCAGCGCCATGCTGAGCTGGATCGCGAGCCCGATCAAATGCATGGCCGTCATGGCGGATGCCCGGTGTTGCGACTCAGCCGCCGAGCGGCATCGCCAGCGTGAGCCAGAAGTTCCAGCCGGCGGCGCGGTCCTTCTCGGCGAACTCCCAGATCACCCGAGAGGAACTGCGACGCCGCGAAGTCCAGGTGCCTGTCGAGCTCGTTCTGGCAGTCGGTGCCGGGGGTGGTGAAGTTGCAGGTCGGGCCGCCGACCACCGACGCGACGCAGCTGGCGAGCGCGACCACCGGAGCGAGCGTGACACCAGGTGCGATCGCACGCGAATCTCCGACAACGCCATGGCGCCATCATTGCCGCGTCGGCGGGTGGGCGACATGGGACGTTGGTCCAATGCCCGCGACGCGCGCTCAGTGCAAGAGCCCGAGCAGCGCGTCGATCACTGCGTCGAACGACACGACCATCAAGGTCACCGGCAGGAACGGCAGCGCGGTGGCCAGCGCCAGCATCGCCAGGCCCCGCCACTGCACCGGCACCAGCCACATGGCGCGCACGCGGTCGACCACCTGGTACAGGTCGGTGGCGGCGGAGAAGTCGCCGCGGTCGAGCATCTGCTTGTGCAGCGGCCGCCGCTCGGCATCGAACCACTCGTGCTCGAATTGGCGTCCGATCGCCGTGGCGAGCTCGTCGTACTGCTGCGCGCCGCGCCGCATGGTCGCCAGCAGCACGCTGCTGAACACGGTGAGCGGGGCCGTGAACAACACCACCGCGAAGACCACCACGGTGAACAGCGCGTCCTTCTCGGCTTCCAGCGAGCTGCCGGCGTACAGGACCTGGTTGCCGATCGCTCCGGCGACGATGGCACCGAGCGCGGCGGCCGCAGGGGCGAACCCCGCCAGCGAATAGCCCACGAACGCGATGCCGCCGGCGCGGTCGGGATGCGTGGGCACCAGCGCGAGGTCAAGACGCGACACGCGCCACAGGAAGCGCGTCCACACCAGCAACCGCCACAGCCAGCCGAGCAGCAACATCAACAGCAACGGCAGGCTCACCCATGCATGCCACCACCCGGCCAGCGACCACGCGTCGCCGCTCGCGGCGCGGTACCACGCCGGCAAGTGCGCCAGCTGCACGCGGCTGTGCATCGCCGCGCTCAGCAGATAGGCCAGCGCCACCACCAGCACCTCGGCCAGCGGATGGCGCAACAGGCGGCGCACCGCGTCGACGGTGTCCAGGTACTGCGTGCGCACCTCGGAAGACGGGGTCAGGTCGAGGAAGCGCCGCACGATCGTGCGCAGCACCGGCAGGCACGACACCTCGGCCAGCAGCAGCAGCGGGCCGGCGATCGCGTAGCGAGCGAAGCCGCCGAGGTCGCGCAGGAACACGCGCCCCTCGGCGCTCTGCAGCGCTGCCAGCACCACCAGCGGCAGCCATGCCACCAGCACGAACAGCAGGGCGCGCCGGCCCACGTAGGGCCGGCCGCGCAGCAGCCACAACCTGGAGCGCAGGCGCAGCAGCGGGCCGCCGGCAAACAGGTCGTCCGGCGCCGGCGCGGCGGCGACAGGGGAAGAATCGTGCATGCGTCAGCGCACCGTGGATGGCGGCGTGTCGCGAGCATCGCACGCTGCACGCGCCCGCGAATTGGACCTTGGTCCAATAGGCCGCGCGCGGCGAGTACGTCGATTCGGCCGCGCGCGGCGAGTACGTCGATTCGGCCGCGCGCGGCGAGTACGTCGATTCGGCCGCGTGCAGGGAGTACGTCAACCCGGCCGCGCGCGGCCGCCACCTCAATCCTGGGCGCGATGTCGTCGCACCGAAACGCACGGCGCACCGACTCGCGGGTTGTGCGCCTGGGCGCGTCACCTTCCTGCCGTATCAGTCTTGGCCACCGGATCTGCAGCGCACCCGGCGCCGCGGTACACCTGCGGCGTACCCTGCGATACACAAGGAGAAACTCGATGAAGCGCAGAACCCTCTTGCTCGCCACCAGCGCGGGCATGCTGTCCGCCTGCTCCACGCCGGGGGAAGGGCCGGCCGATCCGACCGCCAAGCGGCGCGAGATCGACGCCGAGGTCGACAGCGCTCTGGCCGATCTGTATGCCAAGACGCCGAGCGCGCGCGAGATGGCCGCCAAGGCGCGTGGCATCCTGGTGTTCCCGAAGGTGGTGTCGGCCGGCTTCGTGGTCGGCGGCTCGTACGGGCAGGGCGCCTTGCGCAAGGGCGGCGCCAGCGCCGGCTACTACAGCGTCGGTGCCGGCTCGGTGGGCCTGCTCGCGGGTGCGCAGAGCAAGGCGATGTACCTGCTGTTCATGACACAGGAGGCGCTGCAGAAATTCGAATCGAGCAACGGCTGGACCGCCGGCGCCGATGCCTCGGTGGCGGTGGTCGACGAAGGTGCCGCGGCACGCGTGGACACCGAGACGGCGAGCAAGCCGGTGATCGGCTACGTGCGCAGCACCGGCGGCCTGATGGCCAACCTGAGCCTCGACGGCACGAAGTTCAACAAGCTGGCGCTGTGAGCACACGGCGCCCACACGGCACGGCGCGGTGCAGTCACTGCACCCGTTGACGCAGCGCGGGCCGCTGACTGTCGTGGCGACCGCGCGGGTGCGGTGCGGCGCGCTCGGCGGCGCGCACGCATCCGCGGCGTGCCACTGGGCGGGGCTTGCGCGCCGCTAGGGGGCGCAGTACAAGGCTCGTCTGCGCCTCGCGCGTCGCCGTGGCCGCTCTGCAGCCCCTCGCGCCACACACCGAACGTCGGCCATGAACTTCTTTGCCTTCACGCGGCCGGCTTTCATGCCGCGTCTCGCGGCCGCGGCCCCGTGGACCTGGGCGCCCGAGCGGCGGCGCCGCGTCGCGCGCTCGTGGCTGCGCGGCACGGCGATCGCGCTGGCGGCGCTGCTGCTGCTGTGGGGCCTGCTGTGGCTCGCGGTGCCGCCACTGCTGAAGTCGCAGGCGCAGCAGCGGCTGAGCGCGCTGCTCGGGCGCACGGTGACGATCGGCGCCGTGCAGTTCGCGCCGTGGAGCCTGCAGCTGACGCTGCATGAACTGACCGTCGCCGGGCCCGCGGGCGCCGCCACGCCGCTGCTGCAGGTGCAACGCATCCACGCCGACGCCGACTGGCGCTCGCTGATCCGGCTGGCGCCGGTGATCGAGCGCTTCGAGGTCGACGCGCCGCAAGTGAGCCTGGCCCGCACGGCGAGCGGCCGCTACGACGTCGACGACATCATCGAGCGCCTGAAGCCGCCACCGGCCGCCGACAGCGGGTCCAAGCAGCCGGCGCGCTTTGCGCTCTACAACCTGCAGGTGCGCGATGGCGCGCTGAGCTTCGACGACCAGCCGGCAGCGCGACGCCACGAGCTGAAGGGGCTGCTGCTGACGCTGCCGTTCCTGTCGACGCTGCCATCACAGGTGGAGGTCGCCGTCGAGCCGCGCCTGGCGTTCACGTTCGACGGCACGCGCTTCGACAGCGGCGCGCAGAGCACCCCGTTCGCGCGCGACCGCGAGACGTCGATGACGCTCAGCATGGGCGAGTTCGACCTGACGATCGCCAAGCCGTACCTGCCGCCCGATCTGATCGTGGGGCTGCAGCGCGGGCGCGCGCAGGCCGACGTGTCGCTGCACTTCGAGCTGCGCGACGACAACAGCGCGAGCGTGTCGCTGCGCGGTGTGCTGAAGCTGTCGGACATCGCGCTCGCCGATCGTGCGGGCGCGCCGCTGGCCGCATGGCGCTCGCTGCAGGTGGCCCTCACCGACGTGCAGCCGCTCGAGAGCCAGATGACGCTCGGCAACGTTCGCGTCGAGGGGCTCGAGGTCGCGCTCACGCGCGACGCGCAGGGCCGCATCAACGTGGTGGAGATGGCGCGCCCGCCGGGCGCCGCTGCAGCGGCGAGCGCACCGCTGGCCGACGGCGCGGCCGCGAGCGCACCGGGTGGCGTGGCGCAGCGCCGGGCCGCGGCCAAGGCATGGCAAGTCAATGTGAAGCAACTCGAGCTGGCCGATGCGCGCGTGCGCTGGCACGACGCGATGACGCAGCCTGCGGCGGCCATCGATCTCGAGGGCATCGAGTCGACGATCGGCCCGCTCACGTGGCCAGCGTCGCAGAGCGCCGCTTTCGCGCTGAAGGGCCAGCTGCGCGCCGCCGACAAGGACGCCGCCACGCTCGACGTGCAGGGCAGCGCAACGCCGAGCCAGGCCAGCGTCGCGCTGCGCGTCGGTGCGCTCGACCTGGCGGCGTTGGCGCCGTATCTGGCACCGCTGCTGAAGCCACGCGTCGAGGGCCGTGCCGCGCTCGAGGCGAAGCTCGAGTGGGCGCAGGACCCGCAGGCGCTGAAGGTGAACGTGGCCAGCGCGAGCGTCGACGCGTTGCGCATCGTCGATGCGCGGCTGCCGACGCGCGCCACCGCCAAGGCGGCGCGCGACGCGCTGGCGTGGAAGCGCTTCGAAGTGTCCGACGTGCAGCTCGACGTGCCCGCGCGCAAGCTGACGATCGGCGCGCTCGGTCTGCACGACCCGCAGGTGGTGCTCGAGCGCGCATCCGACGGCACGCTCAACGTCGCGAAGTGGAAGGCCGCCCCGACAGCCGAGGGCGTGCCGCCCGCCGGCACGGCGAGCGCGCCGAGCGCCGCCGCATCGGCGCCCGCCGCCGCTTGGCACGTGGCGCTGGTGCAGCTGGTGCTCGACGGTGGCCAGTTGCAGTGGCGCGACGAAGCCGCGCCCGGCAGCTCGGCGCAGGATCCGGTGCTGCTCGACCTCAGCGGGGTGCGCCTGCACGTCGATGGCCTGAACTGGCCGGTGGCCACCACGCAGGCTCAGGTGCAACTGAGTGCGCAGGTGGCCGACCCAGCGGCGCGCGAGCAGCGTGCGCGTGGCGGCAGCATCGACTGGAAGGGCCGCGTGGTCGCCGAGCCGCTCGCGGTGCGCGGCGCACTGCGCATCGATCGCTTCCCGTTGCACGCGCTGGAGCGCTATGTCAGCGGCGGCCTCAACGCGAGCCTGCAGCGTGGCCAGGCGCAGTGGCGCGGCGACCTCGCGCTGCGCCAGCGCCCCGGCGGCATCGAGGCCAACGTCGCGGGCGACCTGCTGCTGGCCGACCTGCACCTGTTCGGGCGCGACCCCACCACGCGCGCGCTGTCGCCCGACGAGCTGATCGGCTGGCAGGCGTTCACGGTGCGCGGCCTCAAGGTCGCGCTGGCGCCGCAGGCACGGCCGCGCATCGACGTGCAGGAGGCGGTGCTGAGCGACTTCTATTCGCAGCTGGTGCTGAGCGAAGACGGCCGCTTCAACCTGCGCGACGTCGCGCGCCAGGGCGCACCTGCCACGCCAGGCGGCGGCTTCGCGGTCGGGCGCCAGATCGCCGAGCAGCCCGCCGGCGCGGCGTCGGCGCCGCCAGCGCAGCAGCCCGCGACCCCTGAGCCGACCCCCGCGGCGGGTGCCGCCAGCGTGCCACCGCCCACGGGCGCGAGCGCGCGGGCACCGCTGCCGGTGGACCTGAGCGTCGGCGGCCTGCAGCTGGTGAACGGCCGCGTCGACTACACCGATCGTTTGATCAAGCCCAATTTCAGTGCCGCATTGAGCGACGTGAACGGACGGCTCGGCGCGTTTCGCACCGACTCGCGCGAGATGGCGACGCTCGAGCTGCACGGCCGCGTCGCCGGCACCGGCCTGCTCGATGTGCAGGGCAGCCTGAATCCGATGGCCAATCCGCTCGCGCTCGACATCGGCGCCAAGGCCACTGAGGTCGAGCTGGCACCGCTGTCGCCGTACGCCGGCAAGTACGCCGGCTATGCGATCGAGCGCGGCAAGCTGTCGATGGACCTGCACTACAACGTGCAGCCCGACGGGCGGCTGCAGGCCAGCAACCGCGTGGTCCTCAATCAGCTGACGTTCGGCGACCGCATCGACAGCCCGAGCGCCACCAAGCTGCCGGTGCGTCTGGCGGTGGCGCTGCTGTCGGATCGCCACGGCGTGATCGACGTCAACCTGCCGATCAGCGGGTCGATCAACGACCCGCAGTTCAGCGTCGGCGGCGTCATCTTGCAGGTGATCGCCAACCTGATCGTCAAGGTCATCACCTCACCGTTCGCGTTGTTCTCGGGTGGCGGTGGACCGGACCTGAGCGTGGTAAATTTCAAGCCCGGCACGGCCCTGATGGCCGACGACGCCAACGCCGCGCTCGACAAGGTGGCCCACTCACTGCAGGAGCGGCCCAGCCTGCAGATGACGGTGACCGGCGCGGCCGATCCGCTCGGCGAGGGCGATGCCATCCGTGCCGCGATGCTCGAGCAACGCATCGCGGCGCAGCGCCGCAACGAGGCCCTGCGCGCCGGCGTCGCGGCCAGTGCACCCGAGCCGTTGTCGAACGAGGAGCGCGAGCGGCTGCTGCGCGCGGTCTATCGCGACGCCGAGCTGCCCGACAAGCCGCGCAACGCGCTCGGCATGGCCAAGGACATCCCGGGCCCCGAGATGGAAGCGATGCTGAAGAAGCAGATGCGCGTCAGCGAAGACACCGCACGCCAAATCGCCCTGCAGCGCGGCGTGACGGTGCGCGATGCGCTGGTGGCCAAGGGCATGCCCAGCGAGCGCATGTTCCTGGCCGCGCCGAAGCTGCATGTGTCGGGCGAGGGCGACGCGGTGTGGACGCCGCGCGCCCAGTTGTCGCTCGACGTCAAGTGATGCCGCCGCGGCGCGCCCGCGTCGCTGCCGCGGTCGACGCGCGGGGCGTCACTTCATCGACTTGACCGAGTCGTTGACGCTCTGCGCCATCTTCAGATGCTCTTGCAGCGTCGGCAGCGTCTTGCCAGCGAATGCCTTGACGTCACTGTCCTTCGCCGACTCGGACATCTTCTTGAACTCCGACACGTCCTTGCGATGGTCCGACAGCATGTGCGCCATGTACTCACGATCGAACTGCGCGCCCGACAGCTTGCTCAGCTTGTCCAGGTCCTTCTGGTGCGACTTGTCCGGTGCCGCGGGTACCGACAGGCCCTTGGACTGCGCGAGCTCCTTCAGTTCGTCGTTGGCCTTGCCGTGGTCCTCGACCATGCGCGCACCGAACTGCTTGACCTGATCGCTGGTGGCCTTCTGCTCCGCCAGCTTGCCGAGTTCCACCTCGGCCATGCCGCCGGCGGCGGCTTCCTCGACGAACTTGCGGTCCGAGCGGTCCAACGCCGCAGCAGCGCCGCTGCCCTTGCCGTCGGTGGTGGCGCCAGCGGGCGCCGTGGCCGCCGGCCGCGTGCTGTTCTGCGCGGCGGCGGGAAACGATGCGAGCAGCGCCGTCACCGCGGCGGCGCAGACGCTGGCCTTGAGGGTCGATGCAACCATGATTCACTCCATTGCAAACGCGCCGATGAGCGGCGCTGACTCCTGCATCGCGGCAAGCTGCGTGCCGGACAGGGCAGCGTCTGCCACGCTGGCACGCGCGTTGTGCACACGCTGGATGCGGTCGAGCTTGCGGCACGAACGTTGCGCCCGATCAACGCGTGCGCAGCACGCGAGGAGCGCACACCGGCCCCGGGTCACAGGCGACCGCTCGAGCCAGGACATGTTCGCAAGGGCCTGCCGAGCGACCTCATGTACCTCGCGCCACCGAAGCTGTACGCGACCGGCGAGGGCAATGCGTCGTGGAGATCGCGCGCGGAGCTGTCGCTGGCTGTGAAATGAGTGCGGCGTCGCCGCCCCCGTACGTCTTGATCAGAAGTAGCGGCGCCAGTCGAAGATGAACCGCAACCCGATCGAGTAAACCGTCTCGAGCTTCACGCCCGGCGCCCCGGGCGGCCAGGTCACGGTCGTGCTCTTTGGAACGTCGGCAGCGGCGTAGATCTGGATCAACACGGCTGAACTCTGCTTGGTGTCGAACGCGCGGTAGGGCCGGTACTCCAAGATCGGCAGGTCGAAGAGGATCGACTTGAATTCGACGACACGCGACTCGGCACCCGGCGTCGCGCCCGGCACGACCATCGTGTTCTCGAAACCGTAGCCGTGGAACGTGGCACCGAGTTCGCGTCCGAGCACGAACTGAAAGCGCCCAAAGCGCGTCGCCCACCCCTGTTGCCAGGGAATCAGGCCACCGTTGGCAGCGGTGACCGCCATGCCCGTGTAGGTTGCGGGAGACAGCAAGTACAAGGGCGATGCCAAGAGCAAGTCGCCCGGTATGAGGTAGAACGGCATGCGCAGCCGAGACGAGATGCCGAAGCGCGATCGAGTCGCGGCGGCACCGCCGGCGGCTTCCAGCCCGGGCGACGAAACCGGCAATTTGTTCGACGATGCCGTATCACCGCGCACGCCGAGCGACGCGAAGACCAGCCCGTCGCCCGCCTCGCCGATCACACCGTCCAAGCCGAGCCCCGCACGCAGCGACAGGTCGGCTCCGCCGATCCAGCCGTCGGACGTGACCGAAGGGTCGTATCCGCCGTTGACCACGCGGATGTCTCCGGAGCCGACGAAACCGATGAACGGCCCCACCTCGGCGCGAAATCGCGGCATCGACCCCAGCCCTGGACCGAGGCCTGGCACAGGCGTCGGGCCGAGCACCTCGGGAGCCAGCGCCAAGGCCTCCGGTGTCGCACGCATGCCTTCTGCGCGTCGCGGCAGGTTGTTGTTCTTGCACACGTCGAACGTGTCGGGCTCACCGGGCGCTGCGGGGGTGTGGGGCACGCGTGCCGGCAGAGCGCGACCGCTCGCGTGGTCGATCACCTGCTGCAGGCTGATGCGCACTGCGGTGGCAGCGCGCTCGGCATCCTCGGGCCGCATGTGCGCATCGCCCATCAGCACCATCGAATCGCTGCCACCTCTCCACGTGAAGACCTCGAGCCCGGCCGAGTTGTAGTAGTCGTGCGTGCCCTTGCGTTGAGACACGTCGCCCCAAGTGCCGGCCACGTGGCCGGCGGCGAAGGTGTCTTCCAGGAAGTGCAGCGCGAAGGCCTCGTCGGCCAGCATCGCCCGCGCCAGCGCCTGCCGTTGCGCCGGCGCGAGCTGCTCGGCGGCCAGCCGCGTGGCTTTTTGCAACGCGCTCAGGTGGAACCAGCCGTAGACGCCGATCGCGCTGATCTCGGAGCCGGCGCTGAGCGTCGACTCGGCGTACTCCCGTGGCGTGGTATCCGTGCGTGGCCGAGGCATCAGAAAGTGCGCGTTGTTCGAGCCGGCGCGGGTTGCGTATTCGACATCGGCCCGTTGCAATCGGGTATCCGACGTGGCCAGCGCGTTCTGGCGCTGGGCGCGCAACGCTTCGTCTTCCATGAGGCGCTGGACATCGGTGATGACCGTCTGGGTGCGCAGATTGACCTCGGGCCGCGCCGTGACTGCGATCCGTCCCAGGTCTAGCTTCAGTTGCGCCGCCACGTCGGCGACCTGGAGAATCCAGGCGGTGCCGACAGCGGCATCGAGCATGGTCTTGCTCGAGCACGAGTGATCTCCGGCGATCGCCGGCCATGCGGCCCAGTCGATGCAGGCCGGAGCGAGACCTTGCTTGGTGTCCGCGGCCTGTTCGCACATGCGCTGTTCGTTTCCGGTGCGTGCCTCGCCCCAGATGCGGTCGAACTGGGCCTTGCGTTCCGGGTCGAGCTTTTCGACCGCCAGCACGGCGATGTCGCGGTGCTCTGGGTAGACCCAGGCCTGCGCAGGCGCGGCGAAGGCGATGAGTCCGGCGGCGGTGATCGCTGCCGCGAGGGCGTGGG
>Ga0207675_100000197_pt1 | contig 55600 bp, 47 predicted proteins | sample KBSSwiS42_FD_184305 | JGI IMG/M metagenome (GOLD analysis project Ga0207675, IMG submission 184305) | Switchgrass rhizosphere microbial communities from Kellogg Biological Station, Michigan, USA - KBS Switchgrass S4-2 (SPAdes) (version 2) | ecosystem: Host-associated > Plants > Roots >...
ACCACGCAGCCGCTGTTCGCAGCGCGCTGCGAGCTGCCCGAGCGACGTGCAAGCAACAACCAGCAACCAGCAATCCTCTCCATGCTCTTCGGTGCCCATACCATCGATAACGGTGGAATACAGATGGCCGTGCGTCGTGCCGCTCGCAGCGGCATGCGTGCACTGCAGGTGTTCACCGCCAAGCCGCAGTTCTATAACGAGAAGATCTCCGTCCGTCCCGAACGCGTCGAGCGCTTCAAGGCGGCGCTCGCGGGGACCGACATTCGTCCGGAGCACATCGTCGCGCACGCGGCATACGTCCTCAGCGTCGCGACGCCTGACGACGCGAAGTACGAGCGAGCGACGTTGGGTCTCACAAAGGAAGTCGAGCGCGCCGCTGCACTCGGCATCGGTGCCGTGTGCTTCCACCCGGGATCCGCCCTCGACAGTGAGCGATCCGTCTCAGCGAGACGCATCGGCGCGGCGATCACGAGAGCGCTCGAGACAGTGCCTGGGACGACGCGTCTTCTCGTGGAGAACACCGCCGGCGCAGGCCGCACGATGGGGCGCACGGCCGAGGAGGTCGGAGAGATTCTCTCGCACGTGCCGTCCGCGCTGCGGGAACGCACCGGCTACGGCCTGGACACGTGTCACCTCTACTCGAGCGGGCACGACATCACGATGTCGGACGATGCAGTGCGCGTGGTACTCGATCAGTTCGAGAGCGCGACCGGCGAGGCGCCGAGCTTTTTCCATCTCAACGATAGCGAGGGGGCGCTCGGGTCGAACAAGGATCGGCACGTGCTGATCGGCGATGGACAGATCGGCGTCGAGCCGTTCCGCTGGCTGCTGCGTGACAAGCGTGCGAAGGGGGTTCCGCTCATTCTCGAGACGCCGCAGGAGCATTACGACATCGCCGAGGACGACGACACGCCGGACCCGTACGACGTGAGAATGATGGCGCTGCTCGAGCAGCTCTCGGAATCGCGTTAGGTAGAGCTCGACGAACCTGACGCTGCAGAGGGGAAAACCGATTGACCCGCAGAGGCGCGGAGGATGCCGGGGACAACCTCCGCGCCCTCAGCGCCTCTGCGTGCAATGGGTGTTTCTGCCCTATTTCATAGGGAAAACGCGCCTCTCTGCCTATTGCGTCCAGCACAGGGTCTTTTAGCTTGTTGCGCGACGGATTCGTGTTCGCCCCTCGAGAACGCGTGTCGATCATCCACCAGGAGAGCAATCGATGGCCACTGCCAAGAAGAAGGGCGCCGGCAAGAAGAGCGCTGGGAAGAAGGCCGGTGCTAAGAAGAGCGCCGGGAAGAAGGCCGCCGCGAAGAAGGCCCCAGCCAAAAAGGCGAAGCGTGCGCCAAATCCGGCGTTCATGAAGGCGATGACGCCGTCCGCTCAGCTCGCGCCCGTCGTCGGCGCGAACCCGATGCCACGCACCGAGGTCACCAAGAAGCTCTGGCAGTACATCAAGAAGAACAACCTGCAGGACGCGAAGAATCGGCGCATGATCAACGCCGACGACAAGCTCAAGCCCGTCTTCGGCGGCAAGGCGCAGGTGTCGATGTTCGACATGACGAAGCTGGTGAACAAGCACCTCAAGTAGTCTGTCGCTCTTACGCGAGTCGTTGTGTCAGAGGGGCGCGCTCCATGGAGCGCGCCCCTCTGGCGTTTTCGCCCTCGGGAGAAACACCCCTCGCCGAGCGGCGTAATTAGATTGAACGATCACGTTCCCAAGTCCCTCGCTCTCTCACCTGCGTCACGTGGCGTCCACAAAGAAACGCTCGGCCCCGCCTGCGAAGAGCTCGAGCGTCGCCGCTGCTCGCGGCAAGTCCCAGCCCAAACGTGCGCTCCCGACGACCCTCTGGGAGAATGTGAAATCGATCGCCGGCGCGCTGGTGATCTTCCTCTTTATCCGCACGTTCTTCGTCGAGGCATTCCGGATTCCGTCCGGCAGCATGATCCCCACGCTGCTCGTCGGCGACTGGCTGTTCGTCAACAAGCTCGTGTATGGCCCTCACATTCCGTTCACGAGCGTCAACCTTCCCGGCTACTCGGACCCGAAGCGCGGTGAGGTCGTGGTCTTCGTCTCGCCGTATCAGCCTGACGAGGCGGCGATCGGCAACGATCCGACGCCGACGCTCGTGAAGCGTCTCATCGGCATGCCGGGCGACACGCTCTACATGCGTGACGGTCTCGCGTACGTGAATGGCATCGAGCAGCGGCAGGGGTTTGCTGCCGCGAACAACGAGAAGGGCAATCCCGACGAGACGAACGATCTGTTCATCTGGCAGAAGCGCTACGCACTCGCGAGCTCACGCTTCGGTCTCGCGCCGTCGCAGCCCACGCACGACAACTGGGGCCCGCTCGTCATACCACCGACGCATTACTTCATGATGGGCGACAACCGCTACTGCTCGAAGGACAGTCGCTACTGGGGACTCGTGCCGCGCGAGAACGTCCGCGGCCGTCCGATGTTCGTGTACTACTCGTATCGCCCGGGCGACCAGCCGTCGCTCGTCTGCGCGTACGAGACGAGCGATCGTCCGCTCCCGTTCATCAGCGATGTGCGCTGGGGGAGGATCGGGACGCGGATTCGCTAGGGCGCCCGGATCGCCGGACCAAAGGGGTCAGAGTCGTTTGAATTCGAGATCTCGACGTAGCGAGAATCTCGAATTCAAACGACTCTGGCCCCTTTGATTCTACTCTGACCCCTTGATCGCCTTCGCTCCTTTCAACAACTCTCGCTCCTTGGACGTTCTGTTCCAAACGCCAACCAGCCGAGCTCTCATGGGGAACACGAGTCGAATGATCAGCCTCGTCACGATTGTCGCCGCCCTCGCGATCGGCGCGATGTTAGGCACGCGGTCCGGCTCTGCGACACCGTCGCGCGCGACCGCGGGGACCTCGACGGACACCCTCCGCGACCAGGCCGCCAAGCGACTCGCCCAGATCGACGGCACGATCGACGTCCCCGGCCTCGACAGCGTCGTCGAAGTACGCCGCGATCGATGGGGCGTGCCACACATCTACGCGCGCACGCAGCACGACCTCTTCTTCGCCCAGGGGTTCGTCGCCGCGCAGGATCGTCTCTGGCAGATGGACATCTGGCGTCGCACGGCCGAAGGACGGCTCGCCGAAGTGTTAGGCGCTCCCGCCGTCGAGAGAGACAGACTGGCGCGACTGTTCCGCTATCGCGGGCCCGCAGACGCCGACTGGGCCGCATATGGTCCTGATACGAAAGCCATTGTCAGCGCGTTCGTCGGCGGTGTGAACGCGTACATCGCGCAGGTGAAGGACCGACCGCCGATCGAATTCACCCTCATGGGCTATGCGCCGGAGCCGTGGACGATCGACGTGCCGCTCGCACGCGTCACGACGCTGTCGGGTGTGTCGAACGCGACCACGGAGATCCTCCGCGCGCGCCTCATCGCGGTCGTAGGGAAGAAAGCAACCGAAGCGATTCTCCCGACCGAGCCGACACGTGCGCTCGATCCCGTCCCGGGACTCGACCTCACCGGCCTCGATCTGTCTGCGCTCGGCGGCGTCAACAACGCTTACGCCGACATCGCGTTCCAGCGTGTGGAGGGATCGAACAACTGGGTCGTGAGCGGCAAAAAGACGCGAAGCGGCAAACCGATTCTCGCGAACGACCCGCATCGCGCGATCACGCATCCATCGGTCCGCTACATCACGCACCTGGTGGGTCCCGGCTGGAACGTCATCGGTGCCGGCGAGCCCGCGAGCCCGGGTGTGTCTATCGGGCATAACGAGCGCATTGCGTTCGGACTGACGGTCGTTGGGATGGATCAGCAAGATGTGTACGTGGAGAAGATCGCGCCGTGCACAGCGGGAACCGGGAACCGGGAACCGGGAACAGGAACTGCCAGCGGCGCCACTGTTCCCGGTTCCCAGTTCCCAGTTCCCGCGCCGCGCTGCTACTTCCACAACGGCAGGTGGCAGCCAATCAAGACGGTCATCGACACCATACGGGTTCGCAACAACAGCGCGCGCATCGTTAGGCTGGACTTCACCCACCACGGGCCGATCGTGTCGACTGATTCCGCGCGCGGCCGGGCGGTCGCGATCCGTATGGTCGGCCAGGAGCCGGGAACGGCGGCCTACCTCGCCTCGCTGCAGCTCGGGCGCGCACGGAACTGGCGCGACTTCCAGGGCGCCATGGCGCGATGGAAGATGCCGAGCGAGAACATGATCTACGCCGATGTGGACGGAAACATCGGATGGATCGCATCGGGCTACATGCCGCGTCGCCGTTGGTCCGGCCTGCTGCCAGTGCCGGGCGATGGACGGTTCGAGTGGAACGGCTTTGTCCCCGTGAACGCGCTGCCGCAGTCGTATAATCCCGCTAGCGGATTCATTGCGACCGCGAACAACAACATTCTGCCTCCGGGCTACAAGACGCCGATCGCGTACGACTGGTCGAGCGATTACCGCGTGTCGCGAATCAGGGAAGTCCTCTCGAGCCGCAACGACTTCACCGTCGCTGACTTCGAGAAGCTGCAGCACGACGACCTCTCGCTCCTCGCGCGCCACCTCGTCCCGCAGCTCGTTTCGGCCGCGCAGCGACTCGGCAAGCGCGATTCGCAGGCCGTGCAGATGCTCGCCCGGTGGGACTTCCGCATGTCGCGCGAGGCGTCCGCGCCGCTGCTCTTCGAGGCGTGGGCGCCTACCCTGGCGCGGCGCGCCAACGCGATGCGGATGCCCGCTGAAGCGGCGGAGGCGATCGGCCGATACACCGACTATGAGGAATTCGAGAAGTTCCTCGCGGCGCCAGCCGGTGCAGTGTCCGCGGCCGCGCGTGACTCGCTGCTCGTGGGCGCGCTCGCCGACGCCGTCGCTGAACTGACCCGGCGCTTTGGCGCCGACACGACGAAGTGGCGCTGGGGGACCGTGCATGTCGCAGAGCTTCACCACCCGCTCGCCCGCGCGTTCGACCTGCCGCCGGTATCGCGCGCCGGCGATGGGAACACCGTCTTCGCGACGGCGGGAGCGAACTATCAGCAGACCGCGGGTGCTTCCTACCGTGAGGTCATCGACCTCGGCAACTTCGACAATTCGGTGGCGATCAACGTGCCCGGTCAGTCGGCGCAACCGGGTAGCGAGTACTACGACGACCTGCTCTCGCTCTGGGGCAATGACAAATACTTCCCGCTGGTCTTCTCGCGGCCGCGTGTCGAAAGTGAGACGAAGCATGTGCTGCGGCTCGTTCCGAGCGGGAACCGGGAACGGGGAACCGGGAACCGTGCCTCTCGATCGGGATGATCGCGATCCCGGTAGAGCGCTCCGGTTCCCGGTTCCCCGTTCCCATCTTCGATGCGTCGTCTCCTCAACAACCTGACCTTCCGAGTCCTCGTCGCGATCACGCTCGGTGTGATTCTCGGCGTCGTGTCGCCAGGCACGGCGAAGGCGATGCGCCCGCTCGGCGACACGTTCGTGAATCTCGTGAAGATGGTGATCGCGCCGATCGTGTTCCTCACGATCGTGCTCGGCATCGCGACCCTCGGAGATCTCAAGCGCGTCGGACGCGTCGGGGGAAAGGCGCTCGTGTATTTCGAGGTCGTCACGACCTTCGCCCTCGCGATCGGGCTCGTGGTGGTGAACGTCATCAAACCCGGCGCCGGGCTCGACGTGAGCCGCATCGCCGGCGGCGATATCTCGCGCTACACGACGCAGGCCGAGCAGATGACGTTCGTGGATTTCGTCACGCACATTGTGCCGGCGAACATGCTCGAGGCGTTCGTGCGTGGCGAGATGCTCCAGGTGGTATTCGTCGCCGTGCTGTTCGGCGTCGCGCTGAGCGCGTTAGGCGAGACCGCGCGTCCGGCGCTTACCGTGTTCGAGGTGCTGTCGAAAGCCCTGTTCCGCATCGTCGGGATCATCATGATCGTCGCGCCCATCGGTGCGTTCGGGGCGATGGCGTTCACCGTCGGCAACTTCGGGCTGCGTACGCTCATCCCGCTCGGGAAGCTCATGCTGTCGGTCTACACGACGATGTTCCTGTTCGTCTTCGTCGTGCTCAACCTCATTGCGCGCGCGTACGGGTTCAGCCTGTGGCGATTCCTCCGGTACATCTGGGAGGAAATTCTCCTGGTGCTCGGCACGTCGAGCTCCGAGGCCGCGCTGCCGAGGCTGATGGACAAGCTCGAGAAGTTCGGGTGCGCCAAGCCGATCGTCGGGCTCGTCGTGCCCACGGGGTATTCGTTCAACCTCGACGGCACGTCGATCTATCTGTCGATGGCGACGGTGTTCCTGGCGCAGGTGTCCGGAGTAACTCTGTCGTTAGGCCACGAGCTCACGGTGCTCGGCGTGCTGATGCTGACGTCGAAGGGCGCCGCGGGCGTCACGGGGTCGGGCTTCATCGTGCTCGCGTCGACGCTGAGCGCGATGAAGATCATTCCCGTCGAGTCGATCGCGCTCCTGCTCGGAGTCGACCGATTCATGTCGGAAGCGCGCGCGATCGTGAACCTGATCGGCAATGGCGTCGCAACGGTCGTGATCGCGAAGAGTGAGAAGGCCTTCGATGCGGAGCAGAATCAACGCGCGCTGGCGGGTCACATCACCCTGGAGGAGGATGGTCCCCTCCGCGAACCGGAGGTCGTAAGTCCCGCCGCGACGGTTTGAGAAACTGATGCCCGAGAACCAATGACCCACGACCGAAAACTGACGACTCGCCATGAGTTGTCGTGATGTCATGGCGAGTCGTCGGTTATGGGTGGTGGGTCATTGGTTCTCGGGCATCAGTCGTTACTGCCTGCGTTATCCCTTGATCTCGATCTTGCGGGCGCGCGCCGCCTGCGCCTTTGGAACCGTGATCGTCAGCACGCCCTGCGTGTAGCTCGCCTCGATCTTGTCGCCCTCGACGTACTCGGGCAGCCGAACCGCGCGCTCGAACGGTCCGTTGACGCGCTCGGCCGTGTAGACACGGACCTCCTCGTTCTCCTGCGGCTGTAGCCACGGCGCCTTCGTCCCGCGAATCGTGAGCGTGTTGTTCTCGAACGAGATCTCCACGGCCGACGCGTCCACGCCAGGAAGCTCGGCCGAGATGAGATACGCGTCCGCGCGCTCCACGACGTCGAGCGATGGGACGAACGACCGCTGGCCGTTCCAGTTCACCAGGCGATCCAGCTCGCGATCGAACGCGAGCACTCGGTTGAACGTCGGCATGAGCTGGCTGGTCGTGATCATGGCAGTCTCTCCTCAAAAGGTTGGGTTCAAGAAAAGGTCGCCACGTGGGTTTGAGCCCCGCTGATTGGTGCGACCGTTACGGCGCCTGAGGAAAGGCAGCGCTCGTGCCCGGGACGGATGGCCAAGTTGGCAAGGGTCGCGTGGACAGGTCGATCACCCTGACAGTCCTGTTGCCATCTTTGCACAGACAGTTCGGCCTTTCGAGCGCGCAGGGACGGCGCCATCGTTCCGCCAATCCCAACCCCAGGCGGACCAATGCGCGTTCGAGCACTGTGCTGTGTGATCCTCTCGCTGGCCGCCGCGTGCAGCGGTCGGAACAAGCCGGAGACCGCCCCCGCCCCAAGCGCGGAGTTTCTCACACCCTATGGCCCGACGACGCGCCCGTTTTCGCCCGCAGTCCGCGTCGGCAACATGCTGTATCTCTCGGGGCAGATCGGAACGCCGAGCGCGACCGCCAGCGCCGTTGTCCCGGGCGGCATCGAGGCTGAAACGAAGCAGACGATGGAAAACATCAAGGACGTTCTCGAGCGCACTGGGTCGTCGATGGACCGCGTTGTGAAGTGCACAGTCATGCTGGCCGACATGCGCGAATGGGAGCGGATGAACGTCGTGTACGCGAGCTACTTCCCGAAGAACAAGCCGGCACGCAGCGCGATCGGCGCGAATGGGCTAGCGCTTGGCGCACGAGTCGAGATCGAGTGCTGGGCGACGGTCGGATGACCGCGAGCTGTCGGATCGCCTTCTGCCTGCTGTCGTTCGTTGTCGCGGGCTGCCAGCCCGATGCTCCGGGCAAGCGCGCCTCGAATGCCGGGGGCGCAATGGCAGGTAGCGCCGCCGCGCGCGCCGCACGCAACGCCGAGCGGTGCGATGGGGCGAACGTGTCGGTCGTCGTCGATTCGCTCGGTATCGGTCCTGTGCTGCGCGGCACACGGATCGGGGAACTTGCGTCACGTTGCCCGGTGACTGACACGGCTCTCGCTCCCACGGAGGGCACGCCTGAACGCGCGCACGTCGTGACGGTACGTGGACACCCGGTCGTCGTCCTATCTACTGGGACACCCGATACGTCGATCATTCGCGTGATGACCGTGAATCCAGCCTTCAAGACGACCGGTGGCGTTGGCGTCGGCAGCAGCGTACAGGCGCTGCGGCTAGCGCACGGGCGGATCTGCGCAGCGCGTGGTGAAGGCGGCTTTGTGGTCATGGCCGCCGAGCTTCCGGGAGTGTCGTTCGCAATCGACTGGAATCCGCTGCCGTCCCGCGACCCGTCGGTCGCGGATACCCCGTTTCCAGGTGGTGATCCTGGCACAGCGCTCGATGCCACGCGGATCGTTCGCCTCTGGGTGCACGGGGTGTCCGGGGCGTGCCGAGTGGGTGTGGGCTGATCCGAATGCCTGTGGAGCATGACCGACGTGCGTCCTAACGTGGGAATGCCGACCGAGCGACTATCGTCCCGTCGTGCGGCAGGGCATCCTACAGGCATGCCGAATGAGTCCCGCCTGGAGATGTACGCCATCGCGGTTCGCGTGGCGCGGGCGGTAGGACGGATCGCCGTGGCGTTCACCTGCCTGTCGCTCACCTATCTCGTGAGCGGCATTCCCGCCGGTGGCTTGACGGACCAGGACGACCCTCCGAGCGCACGCGCGCATAGCGAGCGGTCGAGCGGCGCGGCTGGTGGCAACTCGATCGTACCCCTGGTCCCTCGCGTGGCTGCGGATTCGTTCTGGTCGCAGGCGCTCGGGATACGGAAGCAGTTCGTGGTTTACCTGCCGCCATCATACGAGGCGAGCACGCAGCGGCGTTACCCGGTCGCTTACTACCTGCACGGCATGTGGGGCGACGAGTGGAACTGGGTGCACTCCGGGGCGATCGACCGCACGCTGGATTCGCTCGTCGCGGCGGGGCTGCCGGAGATGATCGTCATCATGCCGGATGGCGACGATGGGTGGTACACGACGTGGAACAACCTCGGGAACAACGCCGCATGTCGTCGATCCAAACCGCCGGGTCGACAGTCGGAGACGGTGGACGCTTATTGCGTTCCGTGGCCCAAGTACGACGACTACATCGCGCGTGATCTCGTGGCGCGAGTGGACTCCGTTTACCGTACGATCCCGTCGCGGTCCGCGCGCGCAATCGCCGGGCTGAGCATGGGTGGCTACGGCGCGATCTCGCTCGCGCTCGCGTATCCCGACGTCTTCTCGGCCGCCGCGAGCCATTCGGGCGTGTTGTCGCCGCTGTACACGGGGCCGCACCCCTACGCCGCGCCTCCGCGTTATGCATCGACCGAGGCCGAGCTCAGACAAAACGCGGGCGATCTGTGGCCGGCTTTGGTGCTCGCCTTCGGGCGCGACACGACGGGCTGGTGGCCGCGTGATCCGGGACGCCGCGCTGCGCGCTATACGTCCGCGAATCGGAGGCGAATGCCCGCTTTGATGCTCGACGTCGGGGTCGCGGATCCTTACGTCGACGAGTCCCGCGACTTTCACGCGACGCTCGAGCGCCTCGGCGTGACGCACGCGTACGCGGAATGGCCGGGCGCGCACGACTGGGATTACTGGCGGCTGCACGCGCGTGAGAGCTTGCGTTGGATCGGCGGCCAGATCGCCAGCGGAGCGGTGCACAAGTGACGCCGTATTTCCCGCACCAGACGCTCGAATTCCGGATCGCGGAGCCGCCGGCGTTCCGGAAGTTCACGATGTCGATCGCCGAGATGGCCATCGTCACGGGCGTGTTGTTCCGCTTGTACCGCGCGCTGGCGATGACCGTGGGTCCGACGGCGAACTGGCTGTACTTCGGCGGCGCGTTCGTGCTGGGGCTGTTGTTCATCCTCGGAATGGCGACGCTGCACCTGGGCAACTTTCCGCTGCACCGGTGGCTGTGGCGCGCGCCGGTGTTTGCCCTCATCGAGGCGGCGGCGGAATCGTTGACGAGCTTCGCCTTGATCCTGGCGCACCGGGAACCGATAGGCTCGGAGAGGGCGCATCCGCACGACTGGCTGGAGATCGCGGCGCGGACGTTTCTGTGGCGTGTGGTGGGCGTGTGCCTGTTCGCGCTGCTGCTTGCTGGCGTCGTGCAGTTTGTGCGGTATATGTTGCTGCGTCGTGAGCACAGACTTCATACCGCGGTCGCCGTTCACGAGAAGCAGTCGCACTAAAGTCAAAGACCTGACGCGGATTACCACGATCACGACGATGAGGGCGGACTTGCTCCGCCCACGAAACAAATCCGCGTCATCGTCGTGATCGTGTTTCATCCGCGTCAGGTCTTGTCGTTGTCTTGCCCTTGGCTACCAGTAGCCGCTTGGAGCTCCCAGCCTAACAACCATTCCCGACCTCCATGCGCATGCGACTCGCCGGAGTCTTGCTTGCCGCCGCCGCGGTTCCGCTCGCCGCCCAGCCCACCCGCCCGTTCGGCACGCTGAAAGACCAGGCGGACCGCCAGCAGCAATGGCTCCAGCAGCGCCTAACGACCGTGCTGCCAGCGCTGATGAAGCAGCACGGCATCGACATGTGGGTCGTGCCCATGCGCGAGTACAACGAGGATCCGGTCTTCACCTCGCTCGTCTCGCCCACGACGTTCGCCGCACGCCGTCGGACCATCTACGTCTTCTTCGACCGCTGTGCGCACGGCGCCGCGCCTAACGCCGCAACCGGATGCGTCGAGCGGGTCGCGCTCGGCGGCACCTCGCAGGGCGGATTGTACGAGGCCGTTCGCTCGGTGAAGGCGGTCGACGCCGCCGTGGGTGGGCGACAGGCAGAGCTCTGGGGCGACCAGCAGTGGCTCGTCCTCAAGGACGTCATCGAGCGGCGAAACCCGAAGCTCATCGGGATCGACGTATCCCGGACGTTCGCCTTCTCCGATGGTCTGAGCGCCGGCGAGCTGGAGGGGATGAGCGCCACACTCGGATCGAAATGGACCGCACGGTTCAAGCACGCCGAGGCACTTCCGCTCGAGCTCATCGCCACGAGGCTGCCGGACGAAGAGGTGTTCTTCACGGACCTGACGAAGCTCGTTCACGAGCTCATCGGGCGCATGTTCTCGAACGAGGTCGTTCGCCCGGGCGTCACACGCACGAGCGATCTCGTGTGGTGGTGGCGACAGCAGGTCAACGACCTTGGCCTCGGCACCTGGTTCCAACCGTCGATCGAGGTACAGCGGAAGGGGGCTGATGCAGAGCAGCTCGGCGACGACCCCGTGATCGAGCGAGGCGATGTCCTGCACTGCGACGTCGGGATCACCGCCCTTCGATTGAACACCGACACCCAGCATGACGCGTACGTGCTACGCGAAGGCGAAACCGAAGTCCCCGCCGGCCTGCGCAAGGCGCTCGCGAACTCGAACCGGTTCCAGGACATCCTGATGGAGGAAGTCCGCCCGGGCCGAACGGGCAACGAGGTGTTGAAGTCGAGCCTCGCGAGACTCGCCAAGGAGGGAATCAGCGGGACTATGTACTCGCACCCGATCGGCATGCACGGGCACGGGGCGGGTCCGCTGATTGGGTTGTGGGACTACCAGGAGGGCGTCCCCGGCCGCGGCGACGCGAAGATCATTCCGAGCATGTGGTTCTCGTCCGAGCTCCAGACCACGACCCCCGTGCCGGAATGGGGTGGCCAGCCCGTGCGAATGGCGCAGGAAGAGGATTTCTTCGTTGGACCGGATGGAAAGACTCGATGGGCGTACAAGCGGCAGAGCGAGCTACATCTCATCAAATAGCAACTACATCAAGAAAACAGGTAATTGGTTACTGGGATTGGTTACAGGTTATTTGAAACCGCCCGGATGTCTCTCACCGAGGCGAGGCATCCCGAGGGTTCAAATCACGAATAACCAATTCCAGTAACCAGTTACCTGTCTGTAGTTTTACTGGACTATTCGAGCGAACCATGGACAAGAACAACAAGCGTCTGATCGTCGTCGGTGACCGTGTCCTCATTCACGTGCAGGAAGGCGAGGAGCGCACGAAGGTGGGGCTGTACCTGCCACCGACCGCCATGGACAGCCAGGCTGTGCAGGGCGGGAAGATCGTCGCCACCGGTCCTGGCCTTCCCATGCCCGATCCCGGCGAGAGCGGCGATGAGCCGTGGCGAACTCCATTGCGGGAAACCCGATTCGTTCCCATGCAGGCCCGCGCCGGCGACTACGCCCTATTTTTCCGCAAGGCTGCCGTCGAGATCACGTTCGAGGGAGACACGTATCTCGTGATCCCGCAGAGCGCGATCCTTGCGCTGGTTCGCGATAGCGATGTGGAGGACTAGGGTCTCTCACCGAGGCTCTGTTCCCGGTTCCCCGTTCCCATTCAACAAACCGTGATGCGTAACCTTACAAACGCCCCGATGTACGACGAGCGCTTCGTCACACCAATGCGCCAGGAGCTGACGCGGCTCGGCGTCGAAGAGCTGCGCACGCCTGATGAGGTCGACGCGCGACTCAAGGACGCAAAGGGCACGACCCTCGTGGTCGTCAACTCGATCTGCGGCTGCGCGGCTCGGATGGCCCGACCGGCAGTCGCGATGGCGCTCTCGCACGAGCCAAAGCCGGAACACCTGACGACTGTCTTCGCCGGGCAGGACGCGGAAGCGACCGAGCGCGCGCGCGGCTATTTCACGGGCTATCCGCCCTCCTCGCCGCAGATCGCGCTCATGAAGGACGGCAAGATCGTCTTCATGCTCGAGCGCTGGCAGATCGAAGGCCGCCCCGCCGATGCGATCGCCGAAGACCTCGTGGAGGCGTTCGACGAATACTGCAGGTAACAGGCGGCAGGCGACAGGCGGCAGGCGGCAGGCGACTGCTAAGAAGCGCAGAACCCTCGGGAGGCTCATCTCAGTTGAAGGGGCCTCCCGAGGGTTTTCGTCGCCAGTCGCCTGCCGCCAGTCGCCAGTCCTGCGCGGCATACCATCTGCACTCCTCTTCCGGTCACACTCGAAGGAGGCAGTCATGGAGCGGAACGCTGACGACATGTTCGGCGCTACCGGCAATCCGAGCTCGCAGGGTTCGTCGAGCTCACCCGGATCCGGCGCAACTGGGATGGCGGGCAACACTGCGCCACCCGCAGGATTGGATTACACGACGACCGCGTCGAACACAGGGGGCGCCGTCAGTCAGACGAGCAAGACCGACCAGGCGAAGGCGACCGTTCAGGAGAAGTTCGGTCAGGTGAAGGACAAGGCGCGCGAGCTGCAGTCCTCGCTCGCCGACCGACTCGACTCTGGTGCCGAGAAGATTCGTCAGAAGAAGACCGCCACGCTTGCCAGCGCCACCGACAGCGGCACCGTCAGCGCAACCGCGGATACTCGCATGGCGAACGTCCAGGACTCCGTCGCTCGCGGAATGAACAAATCCGCGGACTGGCTCCGAAACGGCGACCTCAAGGCAGACATCGAGCGCCAGGTGCGCGAGAACCCGGGCCGCACACTCCTCATCGCGCTCGGGCTGGGCTACGTGCTCGGCAAAGCCTTTCGGAACAAAGATCGTTAGGCGGTAGTCATGGACGTTCGACCTGGGAACGGCCGGATGCCTCCGCTCGGCGCGCTCCTCCGGGACCTCGCCGAGGGGAGCGCGTCGCTCATCCGGCAGGAGCTACGGCTCGTGCGCCTCGAGCTCACGGAGATGCTCCGCGCGATGGCGACCGGCGCGACACTCGTCGTGAGCGGAAGCGTGTTCGCGCTGCTCGGCGGTCTCTCCCTGCTCACGGGGCTCATTCTCCTGGGCGCCGACCAGTGGCTGCGGGATCGCTACTGGCTCGCGGCGCTCATTGTTTTCGCGATCTCCGGCGCCCTCGCGCTCTTCTTCATGTCGCGCGGGATGGCGCTCCTCTCACCCAAACAGCTCGCTCCGGAACAGACGGTCGCGACGCTCAAGGAGGACACGGCATGGCTGAAACAACAGCTGACGTCCGGCGCGACATCGAGCTGACGCGTGAGCGCATGTCGACCACGCTGCAGCAGCTCGAGCAGAAGCTGAACGTCATGCAGGTCGTCCGCGACAATCCGTGGCCGGCCCTCGCGGTCGCCGTTGGGGCGGGGGTGCTGCTCAGCGGTTCGCGAACGGACGTGAAGGCTGCGGCGGCAACGGCTGCGGCGACACGCGGCGCGAGCAGTCGTGTCGGGTCGGTGCTCGACGACATGGTCGCGAGCCTGATGAGCGGGCTCCACGAGGCGTTCGACACGCGGGTTACGTCCCTCGTGGACGACCTCAAGACCGCGATCGGGGCGCCGACAGGCGAACGCACGGCACGCGTGACACCGACTGATGGGGATTCAGCCCCGAGAAACAATATGGGAAGCGACCCATCCGACATGCTCGATCGTGGGCGAAGCCGTGCCGACGGATCGATTGGAACTCAAGCCACCCGCGCCGACTGATTGGCACCGTTGCGTAATGCAAGACTGATCGTCGCCTCGAGCAGGGCCGAGTGAAATTGGACTCGGCCCTCTCTTTTGCCTATCGTAGCGCGAGCTACAAGCCGCGGAGCAGCCCAAGCAGGTCCGCTGGATAACGACGGCGCTCCAGGACGGAGCGCCCACAGATCGCGTCGCGCCGCACAACGTCCCCGAGTGTGACGCCACAGGAACCTACGAAGCGGATCCGGACAACGGGCGGGCTGGTCATCGCGGTCTACGGCGCACGCGCGGATGTCGGCGTGACGACCGTCGCGACGTCGCTCGCGCGTGCTTTTCGATCGCTCGGCTCGGAGCGCGTCGCGCTCGTGGAGCTGGATGCGAGGGCCGTTCGCGCGCGCTCGGCGTCGTTGGCCGGCGACGGCCCCGCAGCGGTGACCGACTCCGACCACTTCGACGTTCCTGGCCTGAACGCCGCTCTGGTCCCGCAGAGTGACGGCGTGTGGACCCTCGCCATGACACGGCCTCGGACACCCGTGATGAGTGACGCCAAGAGCGTTACCGTGGCGCTCGATGCCATCCGCGCGCGGTTCGCGGTGAGCGTTGTGGAGCTCGAGCACCAGGTGAACGAGCGAACGCTCGCTGCGTTCGATGCCGCCGATCGGATCGTGATCGTGACAGAGGGCTCGGTCCCGACGCTGCGGGGCACGCAGCGCGTGCTGCGGTTGTGCAGGCGGCTGAACTATCCCGACGAGAAAATGTGCGTGGTTGTGAACCGCTCCGATGCAGCCGGATCGCTGACTGTCGCGGACATTTCGGTCGCGCTCAAGCGGGAGGTCGTCTGGAAGATCGGCCTGGCCGAGGCGTTCGACCTCCTGGGACTGGCGGAGAGATTGTTGGCTGAATGAGCCGGTCGCCTGCCGCCAGTCGCCTGCCGCCTGCCGCCAGTCGCCTGACTATTCCGTCATCCCCGCGTCGATTCCCTTGGCTCCCACCTTCTGGAGGAAGATCTGGTGAAGCGACGGCCTAACGAGCTCGAACCGCTGGATCGACGCCCCCGCCTCCACCAGCCGCCGCAATAGCAGCTGCGGGTCCGCGCCCGTCGTCAGCTCGATCTCGAAGAACCGGTTCGAGTCATCGAGCCGCGCGATGAGGCGAGGATCGTTCAGCACCGCGCCCACGCCATTCGCCGAGCTGCCGCCGAGCGCCAGGGCCACGTGGATGGCGCCATGCTCAGCCCGGACCTCCTCGATCGGACCATCGAGCACCTTCGTCCCACGCACGATGATGCACACCGCGTCGCAGAGCCGCTCGGCCGAGTCCATGAGGTGCGTGCTGAAGATGACCGTCCGCCCGTCGCGCTTGAGCTCCACGATCGTGTCCTTGAGTGCCTGGGCGTTGATCGGATCGAGTCCGCTGAACGGCTCGTCCAGGATTACGAGATCGGGCTCGTGGAGCAGGGCACCGATGAACTGCACCTTCTGCTGCATCCCCCGCGACAGCTCGTCGACCTTTGCGTTCCCCCAGTCCTTCTCGGGACTCCGCAGCGACAGGCGCTCCATCCACGTGTCGATCCGCCGATCAGCGTCCTTCGCCGACACGCCCTTGAGCGCACCGAGAAACTTGAGGAGTCGCCGGACCTGCATCTTCTTGTACAATCCCCGCTCTTCGGGAAGGTACCCGATCCGGTCGAGCACTCCCGATCGCGAGTTCCGCTGCCCGAGCACCTCGATCGTGCCCTCATCGGGCGCGATGATGTTCAGGATCATCCGGATCGTCGTGGTTTTCCCGGCGCCGTTAGGCCCCAGGAGCCCGTACACCGCGCCGCGAGGGACCTTGAGCGATAGGTCGCGAACGGCAACGTGGCCGGCGTATCGTTTGACGACGCCGTTGATGTCGACGGCAAGATCCACGGGAAGCGACGAAGGGAACAGGGAACCGGGAACGGGGAACCGCCACTGCTAACCGGCTTGGTGGCCGTCAATATACGACACGTACCGATACTGCGGACGAACGTGCACCTTATGGCGTCTCGCAAACTCATCTGCGCCCGGACCATATCTGTTCCCGGTTCCCCGTTCCCGGTTCCCGCCTGCCGCAACGCCGTCACCTTGCCCCGATCCATCGCCTCGATCCTCGCCGCCCTCCTCGGCTCGCTTCTCTTTCTCTTCCTCGTCGCGCCAATTGCCCAGCTGGTCGCAACGGCAGGGATCCAGGGCGGAGAGCGCCTCGCAACCGACCTGGAGCTGCGCCGAGCGCTCGGCCTCACGGCCGCGACTGCAACGGTCGCCACAACCCTCGGCGTCCTCGGCGGAACGCCCATCGCGTACGCCATCGAACGCTGGCACTTTCGCGGGCGGGCCCTCGTCGCTGCTTTGCTCGACCTACCGCTACTCATCCCGCACCCCGTCGCCGGCATCGCGTTGCTCCTGGTGCTCGGACGGGACAGTGTGCTGGGCCAGGCCGCGCTATCGATCGGCCTTCGAATCGTCGGGTCGCCGGCGGGCATCGTGTGCGCCATGCTCTTCGTATCGGCGCCGCTGTACCTGAGTGGGGCGCGCGAGGCCTTCGCGCGCGTCGACCGACGCTTCGAGGCCGTCGCACGTACGCTGGGTGACCATCGCTGGCGGGTCTTTCGTCGGGTCACGTTGCCATTGTCCGGGCGCGGCCTGGTGGCAGCGGCGGTCGTCATGTGGGCGCGCGCTGTGAGCGAGTTCGGTGCGATCGTAATCATCACCTATAATCCCAAGACAGCGAGCGTCCTGAGCTACGACCGGTTCACGAGCTTTGGCCTGCGTGAAGCGCTGCCCGTCGCCGCGATCCTGACTGTACTGGCCCTGCTTCCGCTCACGGTGCTTCGCGCGCTGCGCTACGATCGGAGACCCGGACTGGACATCGCCGGGGCTCGCGGGTGATTGACGCTCGAGGGCTGTCGGCGCGAGTCGGCTCGTTCCGTCTCGACGGCGTCACGTTTGCGGTTCCGAAGGGCTGGTACGGTGTCGTCATTGGTCCGGCGGGCTCGGGGAAGACGACGCTGCTCGAGACCATCGCCGGCATCACGCCGCAGACCGACGGGACGCTCCACCTGGACGGGCGCCTGGCGACGGTCCTGCCGCCGGAGCAACGCGGCCTCGGTCTCGTCTACCAGCACGGGTATTTGTTCCCGCATCTGTCGGTGGAGCAGAACATTGCCTACGGCGCGGCCGACCTCGACATCGCTCGCGACGTCGCAGCGCGCATCGGCGCGTGGGAACTGAGAGGTCGTGCGGTCGAATCTCTTTCGGGCGGCGAGCGACAGCTCGTCGCGCTCGCACGTGCGCTCGCTCGCCGTCCGTCTATCCTGTTGCTGGACGAGCCATTCAGCGCGCTCGACCCGCGCCGGCGCGAGTCGACACGCCGAGAGGTCCGAAGAATCCACCGGGAGTGGGGGATGACGGTCCTTCAGGTCACCCATGACTTCACGGAGGCTGGACTCCTCGGCGACGTGGCGATCCTGCTCGACGCCGGGCGTGTGCTGCAGAGCGGGAAGCCGGAAGAGGTGTTCCGACATCCGGCGTCATCGTATGTCGCCGAGTTCCTGGGGGCCGAGAACGTGTTCGCTGGGACGGCCAGGGTGCTTCCCGACGATTCTCCCGACTGGCAACCGGGCCTCGAGCCCGAGATTGGGGCAGGGCACCATGCGGTCGAATTTCGAACGGGTGCACTGACGATCTACGCGGTGGCCAACGCGGTGGAAACACCGGGGTATGCGGTCATTCGGGCCGAGGAGGTTCTCCTGTCGCTCGAGCCGCAGACGGCGTCGTCGGCGCGGAATCATTTCCGCGGTCGGATTGCCGAGATTTCGACGCTCGGGGCGCTCACGCGCGTCTCGATCGATGTGAACGGCTCCGTACTCGTCGCTGCTCTCACCACGCGATCAGCCCAGGAACTGGCCTTGGCAGTTGGACTCGAGGCCTATGCATCATTCAAGGCGATGGCGGTACATCTCTGCTAGGGGGCTTGCGGCAGACTTGTTGCGATCCCATCCATAACCTGACGCTGTTTCTTCGAACCTTTGGATCGGTGTCGATGGAGTCGTACCAAGTGGAGTCGCGCGACGCGCAGGGTGGGGTGGACTCGCGGCTGCACCCGCGACTGGACGGGAGGCGGCCGGATGATCATTCGGACGCATTTCATTGGCGTCGCCGCGCGCGCTGGCTCCGTCGGTGTCTCGACGACCTCGGCGAGCGGCCGACGCACATGGTCGTTCTCGGCCGCGATCGCGGGCGCGCCAACTCGGAGCTGTTCGGCAATCTGCTCATCAAGTCACTCGTCACGATCGACGTGGCGCGCGAGCGCTCCCACGCGAGCGTGCTGCGATCCGCCGACGGCAAGGCGACGCTGGTCCATGTGTCCGACTATCGCGCATCGGAATCGGCCGACCTGGCGTTCGCGCATGGTGTTCTCGACCACATGCCGGAGCACGATCGTGCGGCGGCTGCCTTGCTGATCTATCGGTCGCTCGTGCCAGCCGGATTGTTCGCGGTGTGGCAAGCGAATCCGCGGTCGCCGGGCGTGGCGTGGCACGAACGTGTCGTTGCGCGGGACGAGTCGCAGCCGGACGCGACGAGGGCGTTGAGCGCTCGCGAGACGCGGCGTCTCCTGCGCGGCGCGGGCTTCGACATCATTCACACGACGTCGCCACTCTTCTTCCCGCAGTCGATGAGTTGGTGCGAGCCGCTGGAGCCATTGCTCGCGCCGATTCAGCTAGGCGGGGAGTACATGGTGCTGGCTCGCAAGCCCTGAGGCGGCAGGCGACTGGGGACTGGTTAACGTCAGCCAACCATTCTTGGCCCTGTAGCCAGCCGACGTGACCTGGATCACGCTGCTGCCGCTGTCCCTGACACAACGCTCGTCACATTTTCGGCCTAACGGGTCTCTCGCGTGCGCGCGGGGTGCCGGCGAACTCGCGAGTGACGAGAGGTTGCGATGCGCAGCAGGGATGGTAACGCTTTCGGAATTACGTTGACCGTGCTCGCTGTCATTCTGACCGTTGGCGCAATCTGGTTCGGGCTGACGAGATAGCCGGGGACGGGGGACGGGCGGTGGGCGACGGTTAAGAAGCGGAGACCCTCGAGATGCATCTCGCAGTGAGATGAGCATCTCGAGGGTTCTCGCTTCCTGGCCGCCGCCCGTCCCCCGTCCCCGGCTTCTTGATTGTATCAACATTTGAGGCTATGCTGTCCCCATGACTCCTCGCGAGCTGGAGCTCCTGCAGGGGACCCTCGATGTGCTCGTACTGCGCGCGCTGTCGTGGGGCCCCAAGCACGGCTACGCCGTCGCCCGATTCATCCGCGAAGGATCCCGCGAGGCGTTCAAGGTCCTCGACGGCGCGCTCTACACGTCACTGCACCGCATGGAAGAACGGGGCTGGGTGGAGGCGGAGTGGGGCACGTCCGACAAAGGCAAGCGGGCGAAGTTCTACCGCATCACCCAGGCTGGCCGCCGAGCGTTGAAGGCGGAGACCGAGAGCTGGAATCAGTATGTGGCGGCGGTGGCCGGGGTCATGGCGAGTTGATGAGTCGGGCCAGGAACCTAACGCTATGTCGACGACTCCAAGTTGGCGCCGTTATCTGACCTTCTGGAAGCCTGACGTTCGTCGCGATGTCGACGACGAGCTGCGCTTCCACCTGGATGAGCGCACGAGCGACCTGATCGCCGAAGGCCTAACGCCAAGCGAAGCCGCCCGCCGGGCGCGCGCGGAGTTCGGTGATGTCGATCAGGTCAGCGCCGGACTCCGCGACATCGACCAACGCATCCTGACCAGCCGTGCCCGCACGGAATGGAGAAGCGTCATGAAGGACGAGATCCGCCTCGCGCTCCGCCGGCTCGCTCGCCAGCCCGCGTTCACCATCCCGGCGATCCTCACGCTCGCGTTAGGCCTCGGTGCCACCACGGCGATCTTCACCGTGCTCGACGCCGTCGTCCTACGCCCGCTGCCGTATGCGAACGCGGACCGACTCGTCTACATCGACACCCCCATGCCCGGCATGGAGAAGGACACGCGCTGGTGGCTCGGGCGGCATGAGATGTTCTACTTCAAGCAGAACGCCCGCGCGCTCGAGGATCTTGGTGTCTACCACATGGGAGAGCTCACGCTGACCGGGGAAGGCGGCGCGGCCGCGCAGCGCATCAGTTTCGCCGACGTGAGCTCGACGCTCCTGAACGTGCTCGGCTTCAAGCCGTACATCGGCCGCTTGATTACGCCGGAGGACAACGTCGCCCGGGAGTGGCAGGTCGGGCTGCTCGGCTACGAATTCTGGATGAGTCGGTTCGGCGGCGACCGGTCGATCGTCGGCAAGACGATTCCCGTCGAAGGCGTCGCTCTTCAGATCGTCGGCGTGCTCCAGCCCGGCGCGACGCTGCCCGATGCGACCATCGATCTCTGGACGCCCGCATACGTCGACCCGAAGATGCCCGCGGCGAACAACCATACGTGGCTCGGCATCGGCAGGCTGCGGCCGGGCTACACGGCGGCGGATCTCGAGCGCGAGCTCCGCCCGCTCATTCCGCGGTTCCCCGAGATCTTCCCCACAGCGTATACCGCCAAATGGATGAAGTCCACCGGCTTTACCGTCGCGGTGAGGCCGCTGCGCGACTGGGTTGTCGGCGACATCGTCACACGCGCCCTCTGGATTCTGCTCGGGTCTGTCACGCTGCTGTTCCTGATCGCGGCCGCCAACGTCGCCAACCTGTTTCTCGTCAGGCTCGACACCCGGCGCCGCGAGCTCGCCATGCGCCTTGCGCTTGGCGCAGGGCGCTCGCACCTCGCGGCGCACTTTCTGGCCGAAGGGCTTGTTCTTGCCTTTGCTGCAGCAGCGTTAGGCCTGGCGATCGCGTATGGTGGGCTCCACGCGCTCCTGGCTGGTGCGCCCGACGGTATCCCGCGACTCAGCGAAGTGCACCTCGACTGGCGGAGCGTGGCGGTCGCGAGTGCGCTGGCGGTGATCACCGGGTCCGTCCTGGCCTTGATCTCGATCGCCAATGCCCGGGTGGACGTACTCGCCCTCCGTGAAGGGTCGCGGTCGCTCACGTCCAGCCGTCGCCGGATCGCGGCGCGCGGTGTGCTCGTCGCGGGGCAGGTCGCCCTCGCCCTCGTCCTGCTTGCGGCGGCGGGCCTCATGCTCAGGAGCTTCCGCAACCTGCGCGGCGTGCAACCTGGCTTCGATCCGCGCGGCGTCATCACGATGGGCATCTCGCTTCCGGGTGCGCGGTACAACGACAATCGCGCGGGCGCGGCGTTCGTGCAGGAGCTTGGGCGTAGGATCCGGGCCATTCCGGACGTCGCGGCCGTCGGCTTCGGCGAAGAGATCCCGCCCGAGATGACGACCGGCTGCACCGGTGTGGTGACGGAAGCCCCGTCGCGTGAGGAGATGAAGGGTGCGTGCGTCATCACGATCCACGTCTCGCCCGGCTACTTCGAGGCGCTCGGCATGCGTGTCGACGGCCGGCTGCCCACGTGGGGAGAGACCGCTGCCGGTGCCGCGCCGACCATCATCTCGCGCGCACTCGCCGAGAAGTTCTGGCCAGGGGAACGCGCGATAGGGAAGGGCGTTCGGTGCTGCCAGCCGGGAAAGTCCTATTATCGGATCACCGGTGTGAGCGACGACGTGCGTGGGAACGGGTTCGATCAGCCGGTGGTGCAGGTCGTGTACTTCCCGATGATCGAGCTGCCCGATGCGCCACTCGAAGGGCAGCTGCGGTATCTGGACGTCGTCGTTCGCTCGAAGAGCGGCAACACCCGCGCGCTCATCCCGGCCGTCAAGCGCGCCATCAACGAGCTGGATGCGCAGGTGCCAGTCGCGAACGAGCGGTCGATGGAGCAGGTGGTAGCGCGGTCGATGGTGAAGCGTACGTTCACGCTCACGCTCCTTGGCATTGCGTCGGCGATGGCGCTCATCCTGAGCGCGATCGGCCTCTACGGCGTCGTCTCGTACGTGGTTGGTGAGCGGCGGGGCGAGATCGGTATTCGCGTGGCGCTGGGCGCGCAGCGTGGTGATGTGGGGCGGATGATCGTTATGCAGTCCGTGCGGCTGGCGGTGATCGGCGTGGTGGTTGGCGTCGCCGCGGCGCTCGCGACGACGAGGCTCCTGCAATCCCTGCTGTTCGAGGTGCAGCCCACCGATCCCGCCACGCTGATCGCGGTCGCGGTGGGCCTCGTTCTGCTGGCCGCGGTGGCAAGCTGGCTTCCGGCGCGACGTGCGATGCGGGTTGACCCTGTGGAAGCGCTGAGAACTCAGTAGGCTTTCGCGCTGAACGACCGGACGCCGACGAATACGCCCTCGTCACTGGGGTCGACTGCCTGCTCGCGCCTAACAGGGTGGCGCGTGGCCCGGGCACAGTCAGCCGCCTGCGGCGGACATCGGTTCGCCCGGTTACAATACTCCCCGTGTTCGACGACTCCTGGCGTACCGATTGGCGCGCGACGCTCGGACCTGCGTGGCCCGCGTTGCTTGCGTTCTTCGTCATCTGCCTCTTCATCGGTGGCATGACGACGCCGCTGTTGGATGCCGATCTGCCAATGCACCTCGCGCTCGGCGAGTGGATCGTTCGGCACCGCGGCGTGCCATTCACAGAACCGTTCGCGTGGACGAGGGCTGGAGCGCCCTTCTTTGCATACTCCTGGGGACCGGAGGTTGTCTATTACGCGCTCCTCGCTTTCTTCGGACCTAACGGCTTGCACGCGCTCCACGGTCTCACGCTCGCCCTCGCGGGGGCCTCGATCGTCGTGCTTGGCGCTGCGGCGAGGTGGACCGGCTGGACAACGCTTCTCATCGCGGCGCTGCACATCGTCATTGGCGTCGGCGTAGTGCCCGCGTTGCGGCCACAGGGCGTGTTGCTGGTTGTCCTCCCGCTGGCGTGGGCCTTCGCAATGCGGGTTCGTGATGCTGATCGTCCGTGGCCGGCAGCGATCGGGTTGTTCCTGTGTTCGACGGTCGCGGCAAACTCCCATCTGTTCTTTCCGCTGACTGCTGCGCCGGGTGTCGTGGTCCTCGAACGCTCTCCGGTGAAGTGGAGGCGCGTGGCGGTGGCAGCAGCCGCGATCGTGCTCGGGTGGCTGGTGTCGCCATATGGATTGCATTGGGCCCAAGTTTACCGGCTGAACTTCGAGCCGCACGCGCTCTACAGCTCACCATCGCCGGTCGACGAGTATACGCCCGGTTTCTCAGCGCTCGCTCGTGGCGGCGGCACCGGACTGCTCCTGGTCCCGTTGCTCGTCGTATTGCCCTGGCTCACGGCCTCGAGGCTCGAGCCGCGCGCGCGGGGGCTCCATGCCCTGCCGTGGGCGGGCGGGCTCGTTTTGTTCGCGGTGGCCATCCGCGGACTGTTACCGTGGTGGCTCGCGACGCTTCCGCTCACGGGGTTGGCGTTAGGCACGTTGACCGCGCCGCTGACGCCCGTGGTGCTCACGACTCAGCGCACGGTCGTTGCCGCGATCTTCGGTGCGATGGCGCTGATCGGGGGTGGCCGCAATGGCGATCCGTGGCAGGAAGCCGCCGCGCTGCCGGCGCGTCGGCTTCCATCGAGCGCAGCGAGCGGCATTGAACCGATCGCGATCTGGCTGGATTGTCACCTGAAGCCCGGCGCCGAGGGGCGATTGCTCACGACCTTCAACTTCGGCAGCTATGCTAAGTGGAGACTCCCACAGCTCTCGGAATCCATCGACGGTAGAACGATCTTTCCCGATTCCGCCGCCGCCGCGGAAGCGTACTTTCTTCCGGTGAGACGATCGCTGCCGCTTCCGCCATGGCGAAGTGCGGATCTCGCCATCGTCCCTCTGAGCTATCCGGTCGCGGCGATCCTCGATACCGCGTCGACGTGGCACCGAGTCGGCACCACTGCGGACCGCAATGGCCCTGCCGCGATCATCGGTCTTTGGGTCAATCTCGAATGGTGGCGTCGAGTGGGGCGCGATGAGCTGCCAGCGCGCTCGGTTCCGCTATTTCACAGACCGTACGAGGTGGCTTGTCGTTAGGCGAGCCGGCGGGAAGAGAGGGAAGAGGGATGCGGGATGCGGACCAGGAAGCGGAACTGCGTGGCATTCATCGGACATCGTCGCCTGTCGCCTGTCGCGTGTCGCCTGCCGCCAGTTGGCAGCCGCCCGTCGCCCTTCCCCGGCAGTTCCTCACCGCCACCGGAACACGCTCAGCACATTCGTGAAATCGTCCGTCCACGGAGCGCCGCGGCTGGGTTCGAGCTCGTGCCACCCGCGAGCCGACCGGAGGCGATCGATGATCGCCGGCGAACGAGAGACGGCGACCCATTTGGAAAGATTGCGAAACGGACCACGCTCCTCGGCCGACAGATAGGTGTCCGACCCGACCAGGGCGCTCGCGCCGACTGAGCCCGCGATGCCCGCTACCACCGGCTCGAGGTCGAGATAGCGGTTACTGATGTGAAATGCCACGACACCGCTCGGCCCAAGCTTGTCCAAATAGAGCTGCAACGCCTCCCTCGTAATCAGATGAGTCGGGATGGCATCCGACGTGAACGCGTCGACCACGAGGATGTCGTACGATCCCACAGGCGCGTTGGCGAGCGAGAGCCGAGCGTCGCCCAGGATGACACGCTTCGCCGGCGGGCAATCGCGCATGTACGTGAAGTACCTCGGATCCCGAGCGATGTGCTCAACGAGTGGGTCGATCTCATAGAACGTCCACGACTCGTCAGGCCGGCCGTAGCACGCGAGCGATCCCGTCCCCAGCCCTATGACTGCCACTCGGCGCGGCGCGTCGCCCATCGCCGCCAGCACCTGCGCGATCGGTCCAAGCCGGTGATAGTACGTGAGCGGCTCCAGTGCCTCATCCCGGTCCACGCTCTGTGCCCCGTGTGTGGTCGTGCCATGCTGGAGAGTTCGGAAATCGCCGATCCGCGTCACCGTGTAGACGCCGAAAAAGCTTCGGCGGCGGAGGAGACGTTCGTCCTTGCCAACCAGGCTTGCGCCAGCGACCGCGAAGAAGAGCGCAAGCGACAGCGCGAATCGGATTGGCCGGCGATAGAACGCGAGGCAGCTTGACGCAACCGCGACGAACACGCCGAGCGATTCTCGAAAGCCCAGTCCAGGGATCGGCAAGCCGTCTCGCAGCAGCACCGCAAGTACCACAGCGAGCGCCGCCGGCAGGAGCAGATCCAGCCGCCACGCGCGCGAACCACCAGCCGTCACATTACCGGGGCGAACGGCGGCCGCGAGCACGATCGCGATCGGATACTCGATCACTGACGTGAACACGCTCGGCGCGATCAGCACGTTGAACACGCCACCGAGCATGCCGCCGAACGAGATCCAGAGATAGAACTCCGTGAGCCGTGACACGGGCGGCCGATCCCCCGCGAGCGTACTGTGGCAGACCAGCCCTGAAAGGAAGAGAAGGGAGAGGTGCGCCGGCGCCATCACACCGACGAGGCCTGATAACCCTGCCGACATCGACATCGTGAGCCACACGAGAAACACGGCCTGCAGCCCGAGCACGAGCTTCGGCCGGAACCACTCCCGGCTTGAGAAGGCGACGACGAACGTCAGCAGGTAGATCGCGAGCGGCAGTACCCAGAGCAACGGAATGGCTGCCACGTCGGTGCTCAGATACGTCGTGACCCCGAACAGCATGCTCGACGGAACGAACGCGAGCAGCACCCAGCGAATTCGTCGAACAATCGTTAGGTGCGCAGAGGTGTCCGCTGCCGTCGGCGTAGCAGCCGTCGACACATTCCGGATCCGCGTCATCGCCGCGCAGGCGCCCACGAGTCCGATGAGTGCCACGTAGCAGGCGCTCCATACGCGGCTCTGCATCGACAGCGTGAGCGTGCGCTCGATGAGCCCGGGATACGCGAGCAGTGCGATCATGCTCCCCAGATTGCTCGCCGCGTAGAGGAAGTAGGGGTTTGCGGCGGCCGGGTGGCGGGTGCGGCTGAACCAGCGCTGCAGGAGCGGCGCTCCGCTCGACAGCATGAGGAACGGCGCGCCGAGCGAGACGGATAGCATCACAATAAGCCAGGCGACCGGCGCATCGGGGTGTGGCGATCGGAATCCTGCCGCGATCGAGATGGGGAGCGCGACCAGGCTGAATGCGAGCAGCGAGACGTGCAACGCGGTCTGCGCCTTCGGCGAGAGCCTGGTCGTTACGACGTGGGCGTAGGCGTAGCCTGCGAGCAGCGCTGTCTGAAAGAACAGCATGCACGTGTTCCACACGCCCGGCGTGCCGCCGAGGAGTGGCAGCGCCATCTTCGAGAACATCGGCTCGACGGCGAACAGCAGCGCGGCATTCACGAACGTCGTGACGGTGAATGTCACCGCGGCCAGGCGGGCGGACCCCAACCCCAGTCGAAGGGGAAGACCCCTCTCCATTGATCTGCTACTCTGGTGGTCCGCGCTGCTCAGCCCGAGTGTCAGGCTCGCGGCGACTCTGGGACAAGCTGGGGCCGATATTCGGACGCCGCAGGATCACGACGAGAGCCGGAAGGAGCACGAACACCAACGTCGCCGACGCGCCGACGCGCACCGCGGCGGTCATATCGGCGGCGGGCGGTTGGAGTGCCCCATAGAAGTATGCCGCATGCGTCAACAGAGCGAGGCATAGGCCTTGTCGAAAGGTGTGTGGAAACGCGAACAGCAGCAGCGTGTCGGCAGCTCCGGTGGACGTTGGCACGAGGCTCAGTGCGAGGAGGTAACGTGCCTCCGCCCTTCGCCAGCGCATCGCCGCGAGGAGGAGCAATGCCCCGCCAGGCCGGAGCGCGTACGGTTGTACATGCGGCGCAGCTCGGATGGCCGCCCACCACTCGGCGGGCCACGCCGGGACGAGCAGGAACGACAGGCCTAACGCGAGCGCCGCGCCGGTCAGGTACGGGACGGCGGAGCGGCGGTCGACGCGACCGGCAAGCACCAGCAGGCCGGCGTTGGGTTTGGCCGCGACCACCCATCCCCACGCCGGTGCCAGCAGAGCGCAGGTCATCAGCGGTGACCATTGCAGAAGCGACATGGCTTGCAGGTACGCGCCCGACATCACGCCGGGCAACTTGCCGTACCCGCCCCGCAGCAGAAGGAATGTGACACACGCGGCAATGCAGAACGCGTATCCGGTACGAGCGTCGACCGTCGACAGTCCGCTGAACGGAAGGGCGACGAACGTGGCCGCCGGCGGATAGTAAAACGGCCACGGTTGGTCGAACGCACGTCCCGGTCCAATCACGCCATATGGGTCGACACGGTGCAGAATGGCTCGCGCACCGAAAAGCAGTTGGTCGAAATCGCTGCGGTACGCCGGATTGCGCACGCTTCCCCAGTGCACCCAGGCGCTCGTCGCCACTCCGACGAGTAGGGCTATCGCGGCGCGGTGCCGTATCGGCACCGGCGCGGACCATTCGGTTTCGGACGTTTGGGGATCGACCACGCAAGACCATCCTCTCGCCACGACAGGACACTGAGCGCATCGGAGCAGGCACCGGCCGATCAACTCGGGCGCGCCAAGTTATCCAGTCGGACTCAGGCGTACCAGCAGCGCCGTGTAAGACGTGATTGGGTGCGGACCTTGCGCAGGCTGCGCCGAGGCGAAAGCGAATCCCTATCCCTCGCCTCGATCACCACCGTGGCAACGACAGCGGTTCCAGGAGTGGAAAATCGGATTCGGGGTTCGGTGGTCGTCCGATCGGGCATTGAGACGTTCATCATCGGCGCCGCAGTCCTCGCCGTTGGGGGCATTGTCGCAACACGGCTGCGATACGTCCCTATGTGGGACGGTTACGAGTACGCCTCGGCAATCAACCGTGCCGCTGCCAACGGGTTTCAACTCGGTGATCTCCGCCTCGCCGGCCACGCATCGCATGCGTACGCCGCGCTGGCAATCGCAGCGCAAGCCTTGGCGCCCGGCCAGTCGTGGCCGATCCTCGTCCTGAACGCGCTCCTCTGGCTGGTCAGCGTGGCCGCGCTTTGGCGACTCTCCGGCCTGGTGTTTCCACAGCCGGATCTTCGGGTCGAGCGGTCGCTTGTTACGGCGGGCTTCGCCGCTCAGCCTGCGCTGCTCGCCGCGGTCGTCCAGCCGGGACTCGACCTCCCGATCGTCCCCTGGCTCCTCTGGACAGCGGTATTCCTCCTCCGCAGCCGGTGGACGTCGGCCGCGCTTACGGGGATCGCACTGACGTTCACGAAGGAGACGGGCGTCCTGCTTTACGCCGTGCTGGTTGCTGCCATGATCATCTGGCGTCCAAGAGTGGCGTTAGGCGCTCCGGGCGCACGGGCCCAGGCCGCAGGGCGCGTCGCGATCCTCGCCTTGCCTGGCGTCACGTTCGCCGCCTACCTCCTTTACCGTGCGCACGCGGCGACGAGCGGGGAGCCAGTCGTATGGAACGCGGGTACGGCGATGATCGGTCAGTCGCTGGTCCGTCAGCTTGTCGTCCCACGCCTCGACCGCTACGTCGCAACGAGTCTGGCCCTCATGTTCGTCCTCAACTTTGCGTGGATTCCCACGTTAGGTACGGCTGCCGGCTTCGCCGCGGCCGCGAGGGCGATCGGGACGGAACGGGCGCGATGGAAAGCGGTAGTCCTGGCCTTCGCGGGCGAAACCGGGTTCATCGTGCTCCTGCTCGCCGGGACGACGTTTGCTCTCACGCGTTTCGCCACATATGCGAACGCGCGCTACGTACTTGTCGTCGCACCACTGCTGTCCGTGTTGTTGTGCGCTGCACTTCTCCGCGTGCGAGCGCCGCCGCCGGCGCGACGAGCCGTGCTTGGACTCTACGCGATCCTCTCGCTCGCCTCCACCATACGAACGATCGATCCCGTGTCGCGCGGGCTTTTCGGCACTTTCCCATTTGGCGACCGCGCCCTGCTGAATCTCACCTCCATCACTCACGAATGCTGCGCGCGAGGACGCGACCAGCTCGGCTACAACCTCGAGTTCACGACGTTGGCGGCATTGATGGATGACGCGTTGCTGGCGACACAGGTGGGCGACTCCACCCTGATCGTCCTCCCCGACTCCACGAACTGGCATGCGATTCCACTGCTCGACCGGCGAACGAGCCGGCGGACCATCGACTCCACGTCGGCTGTGGTGCCGCTGGTCGTGGAGGCCGATTCCGCGTCGCTCTACGCGAGGGCCCATTCCAGAGGTGTGTACCTGGCCCTGCCCAACGGGCCGGTCCAGCGCGGCCTCGCGCAGCTCGCTCCCTCGTTCGTGATCGGCCCCGAGCGTCGATTCGCTCGGGGCCGATACCAGCTCTCAGCCTACCAGTTGACACCGCGGGCTCCGTGACCGTGGTTGCTTGGCACCCGCGCCGACGGTCATACATAGCACGGGGCGGAGAGGCCAGGACGGAACGATCCGGAGAATCGATGACGGCAGGCGGGGCAACTGATCGAGCTTCGTTCGTCACGCTCTCGGTTGCCGCATTGGCGGCCCTCGCGCTCCTGGCAACCCGCGTAGGCTACGCCCCAATCTGGGACGGCCGTATCTACGCGGCATGCATAGCGGCCGCCGCCGAACATTTCTCGGCCGAGTCGCTGCGCTGTGCGGGTCACGCGTCGCAAGCGTACGCCGCGTTTGCGGCCCTGGCGCAAATGCTCGCTCCCGAGAGCTCTATCCCACTTCTCGCGACGAATGCGTTCCTGTTTGCGATTGCCTGCGTGGGGTTTCACCGGCTCATGCGGCACGTCTTCCCGAATGTCGAGCCGCTCGACCGTGCGCTCCTCACCGGCGCGTTCACGCTCCATCCGGCGTTCCTTTCGGCCGTCGTGCAGCCGGGTCTCGACCTTCCACTATTGCCCGAGTTCATCTGGGCTGCGGTCTTCGTCCTGGAACGGCGATGGCTGCCCCTCGTCCTAACTGGCTTCGCGCTCGCATTCACGAAGGAAACGGGGGTTCTGCTCTATGCCGTGCTGCTCGCGTGCTACGCGGTGTGGTTCGAGCTTCGCGCCGCGGATCCCTTTGGCGACCGCGTCAAACGAGTTCTTCGCCTGGCGCCCCTCGCGCTCCCCGGCATTGCGTTCGCGGCGTATCTCCTCGTCAGGCGGTTCGCGATCCCGGGACAATCAGTCATCTGGTACACGGGGACGACGAGCGATTCCCTACTGGCGCAGTTCCTCCTGCCAAGGCTCGATCTCTACCAGGTCAACTATGCGGTGCTGATTCTGGTGCTGAGTTTTGGGTGGGTTGTGAGCGCGACGATTGCTGCGGACGCGTTCGTCGGCATCGTGCGTGCTGGGCACCGCGAGCCCCGGCGGCCGGTTCCGGGCGCCGATCGCGCGAATCTCGGGTTTCTGCTGTTGCTCGGCGTTGCTACCGGGTACGCCCTCACACGCTTCACGACGTTCGGCCATACCAGGTATTTCCTCGTCGTCTATGCGCTGCTCCTCGTGTTCTTTCTTGGATCGCTGCTCCGGCTCGGAGTGGGCGCTGCGGCACGGCGTGTCGTTTTGGGTGGCTACGCAGTGCTGCTTCTCTTGTCAGCCGTCCGGACAGTCGACCCGGTATCGCGACGCCTGTACGGCACCTTTGTGTTTGGCTCGCACGACATGCTCCGCATGACGCGCGTCACCGGCGAATGCTGCGCCTTCGGCCAGGACCAACTCGCGTACAGCCTGGAATTCACGGTGCTGCAACCACTCACGGACGCGGCACTCCGCGCGATCGAGGCTAGCACGCCAACGCCAACGATCGTCGTTCCCGACAGCACGAGCTGGATCTTTCTCGACCCGCCGGCGTCGGGCCGTCGCCGCTTCGCGTATCGGTTGCGTAGCGGGGGGAAACCAGCGGTGCTCGAGCACCGCGAAGTCGTGCAGGGAGCGAATCGCCCGGCGTCGGCGTTCTACCTTGCGTTGCCGTACGGCGACAACGCTCGCGCGATGGGTGAGCTGAGGTCGCTGTACGAGTTCAACGACGAGCGACGTTTGCAGCGCCACGGCTACACAATTTCGCTGTACCGGATGACCGCTCGGGCACCGGTCCAGCAGTGAGCGAGCGCGTGCGTGTTGGCGTGCGTCGGGTTGGCCCGGCGTTTCTTGGAATGACGCTCGTGCTGACGTTGGCTCTCCTGGCCAGTCGCGCGAGCTATATCCCGACCTGGGACGGACGCATCTACGCCGAATGCATCGTGGATGCCGGCGCACGCCAGCTCGCGCTGCCAACGCTTCGTTGCGTGGACCATATCTCGCACGCGTACATGCTCTACGCCGGCGCAATTCAGATGCTGTCGCCCGGGAGCTTCCCGCTCATGCTGTTGGCGAATGTCATTCTGTACCTGATCGCGTGCGCCGGATTTTATCGCTTGGCCGAGCTCGCGTTCCCGCCTCAAGACCACGCGATGGAGCGCTCGCTGCTGACCGCGGTGTTCGCGGCGCAGCCCGCGATACTCGCGTCGGTTGTTCAGCCGAACATCGACATGCCCATGCTCCCGTCGTTCTTGTGGGGCACGGTGTTCATCATCCGCCGCCAATGGGTGCCGCTGATCGTCGTTGGGCTGGCCCTCGTCGCGACGAAGGAGAGTGGCGTGCTGCTGTACGCGACGCTCGTGTTCGCGTACGCGATCGCCATGGTTTTCCCGCATCCGTCATCACCGCGGTCTCCGATACGGGCACTCCTCCGCCTAACGCCGGCTGCCGTTCCCATTGTCGCCTTCGGGGCCTACATCGCGTATCGGACCTCCTTGCCTCACCAGACGGTGATCTGGTCGGGCGGTACGACCGACGAGCCGATCCTCCGCCAATTCCTCATCCCACGAGTTGACCGATATTTTATCAACTACTGCGTGATGATGTTTGTCCTGAGCTTCGCGTGGATCACGACGGCAGTGGTCGGGGTCGACTTGTTGGTCGGCGTCGTGCGGAGGGTGAGGAAGGAGCCGGCGAGAGCGGTGGTGGGTGGGAAGCGCAGGATCCTGCGATTTCTCGTCGTGCTCTGGCTCGTCACGATGATTGCGCTGACCCGCTTCACCACCTGGGGCAACACGCGGTACTTCCTTCCCGTGTTCGCGCTGACTCCGTTCGCGCTCTACGCCTCCCTCGTTCGCCTTCGGGTGGCGCCTATCCTCCGGCGCTCGACGGTCGCGGTCGTTGCGATCCTGATGCTACTGTCGACCGTACGAACCGCCGACCCGATATCACGCGCGGTATACGGGACATGGAAGTTAGGCGATAACAGCTTGCTTCGAATGACCCGCGTGACACACGAGTGCTGTGATAGCGGGCGCGATCAGCTCGTCTACAATCTGCAGTACACCTTTCTTGGTGACCTAACGAGCGATGCGGTCGCGGCGGTGGCGGACGATTCGTCGGCAGTGTTCTTTCCACGTCGGATGCATTGGGAGATGCTGGGGTCGTTGGATAAGGCGTCACGCCGACGAACACTGCGCCGTCAGAACGTCTTGGAGCTACGCGCCTACCAGCCAGATACCCTGGCGACGCTGCAGTCACCACCCGGGAACGCTATCTACATCGGGTTGCCGAATGGCAACCCGACCGCGAGCCTGGGCGCCCTCCGCCCCTGGTACGAGATTGGCCCGGCGCAACGAATCCAGCGCGGCGACTACTGGTTGGACGCGTATCGGCTTACGTTGCGAGACGGCCGCTGACATACAGCCGCGTCTGTTGACAGGACCTAACGCTCATCGAACCGAATGCCATTGCCACCGCTGCCAGGGGAGGACCTCGAGCACGTGTTGGAGCACACGCGCGATCTGTGGTCCGAGGTCCGCGGCGGGCGGATTTTCCTGACTGGTGGCACGGGTTTCTTTGGACCTTGGCTCGTCGAAACGTTTTCGAACGCGAACGACCGCTTGGGTCTTGGCGCCGAGCTGGTGGTGCTGACGCGTGATCCGGACGGAACGGTCCAGCGACTGCCGCACTACGCCGACCTCTGTGGGGTGGCGCTTCACCGCGGCGACGTACGCGATTTTACCCCGCCTGCTGGCGAATTCGGCGTGGTCGTGCATGGAGCGGCCGAGTCCAGCCAGCAAGGCCACGTGGGCGACCAGCGCCACATGTTTGACACCATCGTCCAGGGGACCGATCGCACGTTAGGTTTCGCGAAGGCCAGCCGGGCGAACCGCTACCTGCTGCTCAGCAGCGGTGCCGTTTACGGTCGTCAACCGGATGATGTTTCACACCTGACCGAGGACCACCCCGGCGCTCCCGACGTGTCCGACCCGCGCTCAGCGTATGCGGAGGGGAAGCGGGCCGCTGAAGTTCTGGCGGCCATCGCCGCGCAGTCCGCCGGGCTTTCGGTTCGAGTAGCGCGATGCTTCGCGTTCGTCGGCCCGCACCTCCCGCTTCACATACACTTCGCGATCGGGAACTTCATTCGCGACGCGATGGCCGGCGGCCCCATTCGAATTGCTGGAGACGGAACGGCCGTTCGGTCGTACTTGTATATGGCCGACCTCGCGATTTGGTTGTGGACGTTGGCACTGAACCCTGGAGCATCTGGTGCCTACAACGTCGGATCGCGAGAGGCCGTCTCGATCCTGGAGACCGCACGGGCAGTTGCGGCCGTTTGCGCGCCTGCGGCCCGGATAGACGTCGAGGGCAACACGAGAGCCGACGCTCGAGCGCATCGCTACGTCCCTTCCATTGCGCGTGCAAGTCGCCAGCTCGGCCTCCAGCAGAGTATCGACCTCGAGACCAGCATCCTTCGCACGTGGCGCTGGTACGAGACACAAGGAACCCCAGCGACCATAACTCAAAAAGCGTGAGCCGAACACATATTCGCATCGCCGATCGGCGAATTGGCCCTAACGAGCCGTGTTACATCATCGCCGAGGCTGGAATCAACCATAACGGCGACATGAAGCTCGCGAAGGCGCTAGTCGACGCTGCCGTCGAGGCAGGCGCCGACGCAGTCAAGTTCCAGAAACGAAAACTGAGTGAGGTCTACCAGGAAGCGATCCTGGAAGAGCCGAGACTGGGTGAACAGGCGCTCCAATACCTCGTGCCCATTCTCATCGAATTCGAGTTGGCGGATGGCGAATTCGTCGAGCTAAACCGGTACTGCGAGCAGCGTGGGATAACGTTCCTCTGCACGCCGTGGGATACGCACAGCGTCGATTTCCTCGAGCGGCTCGGCGTTCCCGGATACAAGATCGGCTCGCCCGATATGACGAACGTGTTGCTTCTCGAGCACGTTGTACGTACCCAAAAACCGCTCATAGTGTCGACCGGGATGTCGACCGAGGAAGAAATCAGAACGACGATTGCGTTTCTCGCCGAACGACAAGCGGAGTGTGCCCTCCTGCATTGTGTGAGCACCTATCCGGCTGCCCCGGAAGAAATCAATCTGCGTTTCATGCGAGCGTTACGAGAGTGGTCGGGGTGGCCGGTCGGATATTCCGGCCACGATCCCGGGCTCGCCATTTCGCTTGCTGCTGTTGCGCTTGGCGCCAACGTCCTCGAGCGCCACCTAACGCTGGATCGCTCGCTTCGCGGCCCGGATCACTCATCGAGCCTGACGCCCGCCGATCTCGCGTCTCAGGTGTCCGCGGTGCGTGAGGTCGAGTTGTCGCTTGGCGTTCCGCATCGCTGGATGACCCGTGGGGAAATCCTGAACCGAAGGGCGCTCGGGAAGAGTTTGGTCGCCCGGGTCGACATACCGGCGGGGACCGTCGTTACCGCACCAATGGTGACGAGCAAATCCCCCGGAATGGGCTTGTCGCCGCAACTCGTCGAGCAACTGATTGGCCGACGGCTTGCGCGAACCATTCATCGGGACGAGCCGTTTTCCGAAGACGATCTGCAGGACGAGCTCGGCTCATCGGCGGACAGGCCGATCGACGTCGGAACGAACTGGGGAATCGTCGCGCGCTTCACCGATATCGACGACCTGCTCGCGAGATTCGAGCGCGACGGGATGTCGTTCATCGAGTTCCACGTGAGCGATCGTGATCTCGACGTAGGTGTCGATGGGTTCAATCGACGGCAATTCCCGCATGAGATGGTCGTACACGCGCCGGAGTACTGTCACGATCAATTGATCGATCTGTGTGCGGCTGACGACGCACAGCGCTCGATGTCCATCGCGCGAATTCAGAAGACAATCGACCTTGCGCGGGCTCTGGCGCCGCATTTCCGAGCATCAGAGCGCGGGCCAAAAATCGTGGTGCACGTAGGCGGGATGGCGCCTCGCTTAGAGCACTACGATCGCGCGGGCGCGCGAGAACGTTTGCTCGACTCGATCAGACGCATCGACCACGCGGGGGTAGACCTGCTGCTCGAGAATCTCCCGCCATTCCCATGGTACTTCGGTGGCAAATGGTTTGGTCACGTGCTCGTCGACACCAACGACACGGTCGAGCTTTGCGAACAATCAGGGCTCGGACTGTGCTTCGATGTGTCGCACGCGGCACTGGCCTGCAATCGGAGTGGCGAAAGCCTCGTGCAGTTCGCTGGGGCAGTTATGCCGCACGTCAGACATCTCCATGTATCGGATGCGGCTGGAACCGGCGGCGAAGGCCTTCAGATCGGTGAAGGGGATGTCAACTTCATCGAACTCATGCCACTGTTGTTGACCGCGCGTCCCACGCTCATCCCTGAGATATGGATGGGCCACCACCTCGGCGGTCGCGGTTTCCGTCTCGGGCTTAACCGGCTGACGGACCTCGTATGGGCCAGCCAAGTGCTCGGTCGCGGCACGGATGCGACAACACGCCGAGAATTGGATAGCCTTACCGTCCCCGCAGATGCGACCGTGATGACGGCGCTGCAGGTAATCGACCGGAACCGGATGGGGATCGCGTTCGTCGTCGACGATCGGCGGGTCGTGGTGGGTGTAACCACTGACGGAGATATCCGATCAGCTATTGTCCGGGGAAGCAATCTGCACTCGCGGGTCTCGGACGTGATGACGCGACAGTTCACGTCAGCCAGGACGGGCATGACGCCCGATGAGATTCGTGCGCGGCTTCCGGGGCGCACTCGCGTGATGCCTGTCGTCGACGCGGAAGGGCGCCTGGTCAACTACGCGTCCGAGATCCATGTCCCCGACGTCGTGGTGCCAGTCCCCGAAGTGCACCGGCCATCTTGAGCTTTCGATACGATTCAACAGCGTGCCCGACGCACGTGCGGCGTTAGGCGAAACGATCCTGCTTGCGTGATGATAAAACTTTCGGATTATGTGGCGCGCTTCATCGCGGACCTGGGCGTAAATCACGTCTTTATGGTCACGGGCGGTGGAGCGATGCATCTCAACGATTCAGTTGGTGCGTGTGGTGGTCTTGCCTTTGTGTGCAACCTGCATGAGCAGGCGGCTTCGATGGCGGCCGAGACGTATGGGAAGCTCTCCGGACTCGGCGTGGCCGTGGTAACAACGGGCCCCGGCGGAACAAACGCGATAACCGGAGTTGCAGGTGCGTTCCTCGATTCGACTCCGATGTTGATTGTGTCGGGCCAGGTCAAACGTGCAGACCTCAAGCGGGACTCGGGTGTTCGCCAGTTAGGTGTTCAAGAGGTGGACATCGTCAGCATCGTTGCGCCGATTACGAAGTACGCGGTTACCGTGATGGATCCATCGTCAATACGCTTTCACCTGGAAAAGGCTGCCTTCCTTGCTCGCTCCGGTCGACCGGGCCCCGTCTGGATTGACATTCCGCTTGACGTACAGGGCGCGACCATCGACGAGTCGACGCTGGCTGGATTTGAGGCCGAGTTGCCCGTCCCCCTGGCGGATCACCGAGAGGCGCTTGCATCCGATGTTCGCGAGACGATCGAGTCCCTCCGGCAAGCAGAGCGTCCGGTGCTCCTTGTCGGAAACGGCGTCCGCCTCGCAGGTGCACAGTCAGAGCTTGTCCGGCTCGTCGAGCACCTCGGCGTCCCCGTTCTAAAGACGTGGCTCGCCCACGACATGATCCCCGACGACCACCCGTTGAGTGTTGGACGGCCAGGTCCGGTTGCACCTCGTGGGTCAAACTTTGCCTTACAGAACTCCGACTGGATGTTGTCCATCGGCGCACGCCTTGACCTCGTAGTCACTGGCTATGCGCCCGAAAAGTTTGCGCGCTGCGCGCGCAAGATCATGGTCGACATCGATCCGGCGGAATTGGATCGTCTCCGCCCTAACGTCACACGGGCCCTCCGGTACGATGCGCGTGAATTTATTTCGGAGATGCTGGCCCAGCTCGAAGACAGTGCGCCTCGTGCGCATGAGTGGTGGTTGACGAGATGCCGAGATTGGAATGCCAGGTATCCCGTCGTACTTCCTGAGTACCGCGCCCTTCCGACCCATGTGAGCACGTACGTGCTGGCCGAGGCACTCGCAGAGGCGACAATGGAAGGGGAGGTAGTAGTCTCGGGGAGCTCCGGAGCCGGAATCGAGATCTTCCTGCTGGCGTACCAGACGAAGGCAAGGCAACGCGTTTTGCTTACGACCGCTCTCGGCGCAATGGGATATGGTCTCCCGGCTGCGATCGGTGCGTGTCTCGCCAGCGGCGGGGAGCGAACAGTTCTCGTTGACGGCGACGGCGGCATGCAGTTGAACATCCAGGAGCTCGAAACGATCGCGCGTCTGCAACTCCCCATTAAGATCTTTGTCCTCAACAACGCGGGGTACGCATCGATCCGCACTTCTCAGGCGCGCTACTTTGGACGCCTCGCCGGTGCCGACGCGTCGAGTGGTGTAACGCTACCTGATATCAAGCGCGTCGCCGAGGCGTATGGCGTGGCCAGTACGGCAATCGTGAATCAGGTTGACCTGGTGTCCAACGTTCGGCGCGTCCTGCAGATGCCCGGCCCTGTCGTCTGCGAGGTTCTGTCGCCGCCAGAGGAACCACGCGCACCGAGCCTGTCGAGCATGAGACGCCCTGACGGCAGCATGGTTTCTCGCCCACTCGAGGATCTTTGGCCCTTCCTCGATCGCGATGAGTTCCGGGCAAACATGATCGTACCTCCCCTCGACGAGTGACGTCGTCTTCTCCGCCTAACGATCAGCCGGCGGGTGTGCTGAACGCCTTGATTGTTGGACTCGGGTCAGTCGGGCAACGACACGCGCGCAACCTGCGGACGCTTCTTGGGGATCGGGTGCGGATCACCGCGTATCGCGCCAAAGGTCACTCGCCCGTCATCGGTGACCGGTTGAACGCGCAGGCGGTGGGCACCGTCGAGGATGAGTACCATGTGGACTCCTTCACGTCCCTGGACAGCGCTCTCGCATGTCAGCCGAACGTCGCGTTCATCTGCAACCCGAGCAGCTTGCACATCCCCGTCGCGCTGGCATGCGCGGAAGCTGGTTGCGATCTGTTCATCGAAAAGCCGGTGTCCGCAACACTGGATGGTGTAGAACGCCTCCTCGACGTGGTTCTCGCAAAACGGCTCGTTGCGGCTGTGGGTTGTCAGCTTCGCTTCCATCCAGCGCTCGAGATGCTGAAGCACCACATCGACACCGCGTCGATCGGCCGTGTGTTGGCTGTCCGAGCCGAGGTTGGTGAGTACCTGCCCGACTGGCATCCGTACGAGGATTACCGGCGCAGCTATGCCGCGCAGCGGTCGTTGGGGGGCGGCGTCATTCTCACATTGATTCACGAAATCGACTACCTGGGATGGCTTTTCGGCGTGCCCCGACGACTGTTTGCTGTGGGCGGCCATCGCAGCTCGCTGGAGATGGATGTAGAGGATGTGGCGAGCATTCTGGCTGAAGTCTCCGCGGCGGACGGAGCGCTTCCCGTTCACTTGCAGATGGATTACCTCCGTCGCCCACCACGGCGTACCTGTTCGATACTGGGCGACGCGGGCTCGCTCGACCTTGATCTGCGGCAGCACAACCTAACGCTTACGCTGAAGGATGCACGGATACCGCTGTTCGACGACCCGAACTTCGATCGCAACACGCTATTCCTTGCCGAGTTATCGGACTTTCTCGCAGCCTGTAGCGTGCGGAAGCAGCCGCGGGTTACTCTCCATGACGGGATCGTTGCGGTTCGGGTGGCCGTCGCGGCCCAAGAGTCAATCCGTACGGGGAATCTTGTGGAGATCGCATGACGAGTGGTTCGATCGACAGCCAATCCACGCCCGCCTCTCTTTTCGATCTTAGGGGACGGGTTGCGATCGTGGCGGGTGGAGCTGGCCTACTCGGACCCAAGCACGCCGAGGCGATCTCGGGCGCCGGTGGAACGGTAGTTGTGGCCGACATCGATCTCGCGGCAGCTGAGCGAGTCGCGGGTGCTCAACGGGAACGATTTGGATCGGACGCGTGGGCCGCGCAGACAGACATCACACGGGCATCGGAAGTCCAGGATCTGTTGGACAAGACGGTTGCACGCCATGGACGGATCGACATTCTCATCAACAACGCTGCCAATAACCCGAAGGTTGAAGCTCGTGGGTCCGTCGCGTTTTCCAGAATGGAGAATTTCTCGATCGAGCAATGGCAGAAGGACATCACTGTCGGTCTGACCGGGGCGTTCCTGTGTTGCCAGATAATCGGCCGTGAAATGGCAACGCGGGGTGCCGGCGTCATCATCAACATCGCATCGGAATACGGGATCATCGCACCGGATCAGCGTCTCTATCGGCTCGACGGGGTACCTAACGACCAACAGCCGACAAAGCCCGTGTCGTACACGGTGGTGAAGAGTGGGTTGATCGGAATGACCAAGTACCTCGCTACGTACTGGGCGGATCGAGGAGTTCGGGTCAACAGCCTCACCGTTGGCGGCATCGAGAACGGCCAGGATGCGCAATTCCTGGAACGGGCGCGCGATAGGATCCCGCTTGGACGAATGGCTCGCGTCGACGAGTATCAGGGCGCGATTCTCTTTTTGGCGTCGGATGCATCCAGCTTCATGACTGGCGCTAACCTGGTCGTTGATGGAGGGAAGTCGTGCTGGTAGCGAGGAATCCGCGTGATGGAGCGGCTGGCGATACGAGCTCCAGCGACCTTGAACGGTTGCTGAGCGAAGCGGTTGCCGACTGCCAGAAGCGTGAGCAAACAGCCTTCGACGCTCACAGCGGGGCTGCTCACGCACCGATCGTTCTGCTCGGAGCTGGGCAGCTGGGCCGTCGGACTCTTCGTGCGTTGGAGCGCGTAGGGCGGCCCGCCGTCGCAGTCGCCGACAACAACGCGGCGCTCTGGGGAACGGAAGTCGAGAACGTGCGCGTGTATTCGCCCGCCGAGGCAGCCAGTCGTTTCGGCAAAGTGGCGACGTTCGTTGTATCCATCTGGCGCGCTGGTGGCACCCATCGGTATGAGCAATCGCGGCGCCAACTGCACGAACTGGGGTGTGAGCGCATCACGTCGATTGCGCCCTTGGCGTGGAAATACGCGGAGGAGATGCTACCGCACTACTGTCTTGATCTACCGCATCGAGTGCTGGAAGAGGCGGCCAGCGTGCGTGCCGCGTTCGGATTGTTAGGCGACGCCCGATCACGATTGGAGTATCGCGCGCAACTTCGCTTCCGATTGCTCGCCGATTTTGATTGCTTACCGCATCCGGACCAGGAGCCGCAGTATCTGGCCGACGGCCTTTTCGCGTATAGCGATGACGAGGATTTTGTAGACGGCGGCGCGTATAACGGAGACACGCTTCGGTCCTATTTGTCCTCTCGTGACCGATTTGCGTCATACACGGCGCTCGAGCCTGATCCTCCGAACTTCGAAGCGCTCCAGCGTTATGTGTCCTCGTTGCCAAGCGACGTGGCGAGTCGGATCGAGCTGCTGGCGCTGGCGGCGTATTCGTCAAGGCAACGGATGCGAATTGCTTGGAGCGGATCCGCCGCGGCAGCGCTTGTCGCGGCTGACGGCCCCCCGGACCCTAACGATGTCGAGTGCGTAACGCTGGACGAGTTGTTCGCGGGCCGCCGGATGAGCTTTCTCAAGCTGGACATCGAGGGAGCGGAGCCTGACGCTATCACTGGGGCGGCGGCGGTGATTCGACGCGACCGGCCGATCATTGCCGTCTGCGTGTATCACCTGCAGAACCACTTGTGGCGCATCCCGTTGTTAATCGCCTCGTTGGTTGGTGACTATCGGTTTCACCTGCGTCCGTACAACGAGGAAGGCTGGGACCTCGTGTGCTACGCCGTACCTCGGGAACGCTCATTGACTAGCGGCGAATGAATCCAACACCCGCGCCGAACCTCGAGATTCGGCGATGCGCCGTGTGCGACGCTCAAGACCCCACCTTCCTCTTTCGCCAAACGTTTGAAAAGGTGGCAGGGGTGAGCGCGCTCGACGGTTATGATGTCGTCACGTGTGGACGCTGCGGATTCGCATACGCTGACGGAATTCCCGTACAGGAAGTCTTCGATCGGTATTATCGCGACGCGTCGAAATACGAGTACGACCAGCGCGACGGACAGGAATCGTCCTACGACAGCGCTCGGATGGAGGTGATCGCGGATGTCATCGTGCCCCTACTGCCGCGCCGCGACGTCGCCATCATCGACATAGGATGCGCGAGCGGACGCTTGCTCTACCTGCTGCGGCAGCGAGGGTTTCCAAACGTAACGGGCCTCGACCCATCGCCCGGTTGTGCCGCAGCTGCCGAACGCCTGTACGATGTGCACGTCATGCAGGGTGACTTCGCCCATCTCCCCGCGTTCGATCGCGCGTTCGAGGTGGCGATTCTGGTTGGAGTCCTGGAACACGTTCGCGATCTCGACACCGCGATGCGACAGCTGGCGTCGCTCGTGGCACCGGGCGGAATCGTCTACGTCGAGGTTCCTGACGTGTTGGAGTTCTGGCGCTGGCCTAACGCGCCGTTCCAGGACTTCAGCATCGAGCACATAAACTTCTTCTCTCCGCGGTCACTGGCGAACTTGTTTGCGCGATACGGGTTCAGCTCGGTGTTCACCGAGCAGAACTCGAGACAACAAGCGTATCGAACGGTCATGTCCAACGTTTCCGCGGCGTTCCAGAAGCGTGCTGACACGCCCGAGCCGTTGCTTCCGGACCGAGATTCAAAACCGGCGCTGACCCGCTATATCGAGCAGTGCACAGCCGAAGAGGAGTCGATTCGGTCGCAGATCGACCGCCTTGTCGCCTCGCGCCGGTCCGTTGTTGTGTGGGGAGTCGGCACCAACGCGACGCGCCTACTGACCACGACACGCCTCGCCGAGGCGAACATCGCCTACTTTGTCGACTCGAACTCGAAGTACCACGGGAAGTCAGTCGGCGGTCACCGCGTGGAGCCTCCTGACGCGCTACGGAAGGGGAATGAACCCGTTCTCGTGCTCTCTCGTGTCTTTCAGCACGAGATTTCCGAACAGGTGCGTGCCCTGGTAGGTGGCGATCGCGAGATTCTGACCCTGTATAGGCTCGACTAGATCGCGATCCTAACCCTCGCCTTGATAGGACCGGCCGATTTTTCCCCGCTCGTGGCGCAGCGTTAGAGCCGTTGCCGGTAACGCTATCGCTGCACTGCCGAGAAAGTAGGCGTACACGGTCGCGCTCGGCCCGAACCTCGATGCCGCAAACCACGCGGCGCCCAACATTGCGGCGTACCCAGCGACGAGCACTCGCACGAGCGGCTCCGTCCTATACGCGCGGATGTAGCCGGCCATCGCTTGCAAAAGAAGGCCCATGAGTGCGGCCGCGGCCAGAGCAGATGCCGGGAGCAAACGGAGAAGGCGATCACCCATCGCGGGCATAAACAACTCGGCTGCTTCGATGGCGCAGAGCACGGCGATGGCGCCCGCGAAACACACGACCACCGCTTGAGCCGTTGCCCTCTTCGCCGTGGCGTCCAATTCGGTGTGGCTACCGCGTGCGGCAAGCGCTCCGAAGTCGGGAAATCGCCCCTGCAGCCACGACATCCCGATAGTATAGGGGACTGTCGTTATGGCGATTGTTGCGCCGACACGCCCAGCGTTGGCAGCGCCATGATAGAACAGGACGAGTGGGGTCAAACCCTGTGCGGCGACGTGTGCGGAAATCCAAATGGCCGCCGTACGAAGTTGGGTTTGGTAGAGACGCTGAAGCTCGTTCGATGAAGCGCCGATGGCAACCGGAGACGTCCATCCGGCGCGCCAGGCAAACGAGATTGTCTCCGGGTACCTACGCACAAGCCACGATACCGCGAGGACGAATTGCAGAACCCCGTTGGTGGCAACGGCGAATAGTCCCCCGATGGTCGGAATCAGGATCCAACTGGTGAGGGCGAGTCCCAACGCCTGTGTGAGACGCATACGCTGCACGTCGATCAAACGCCCGCCGCCCTCGATCGTGTTGAGCATCGGGACCAGCGGAAGATACGCCGCTGTGGCGAAGACGGTTGTCAGCCACAGGAGCGTGGTTGACCCGACCTGTCGTTTGACGTCCGACGTGAATAGTCCGAGGCCAAGCGGAACCGCAACGGCAACCAGGACGATGGCGGCGACGCAATACCACCGAAGCAACCGACGTAGCATCCACCGAAGTCGAATTAGCGCGGACTCCGGAGCATCGAGCGATCCGTTCGGGCCCCAACGAACGTGTGAGAACTCATGGCTCGCATATTGGACTACGAGTGAGCCGACACCAGCCTCGAAGAGCTGAGACAGGGCGAGGACGTTGACGAAGATGAAATACAGCCCTTGCTCGGCAGGCACCAACCGCGTCAGCACGAGGAGGAGCGTTACTGGCGCGGCTGCCACGGTGACGAGCCTCGTTGCCAGAACGACCCGCACACGCGGATCCGGGCTCGTCACCGCCTCGAGCCATTTTCCCACGGTCGCGCTCAGAAGTTGATCCGCTCTTTTTCGAAGACCAACGGAATCTTCTTCATGTGGGTGAACATCGACCCGATGTATTCGCCCACGATCCCGACAAAAAACAGCTGCACCGAGGACAGAAAGAAGAACCCGATGAGAATCGGCGCGACGCCCAACGTGAATCTCGGCCAGAACAACAACTTGGCGATCAGGTAGCCTAACGCGACGAGAAGGCTCAGCGCCGCCATCGCGAAACCCAGCATGGTAGCCAGGCGAAGCGGCACCTTCGAATGGCTGACGATTCCCAGGAACGCCAGGTCGTAGAGCGAATAGAAGTTTTGACTGCTGACGCCTCGGACACGCCGAGGTTGGTCGAACGGCACGCGTGCCACGTCGTAACCGATTTCGGCGATCAGGCCGCGAAAGAACGGGTACGGATCATCCATCGCTCGCAACGCTTCGATCACGACACGGTCGTAGAGGCCGAACCCGGTAGCATTTTCGACGATTTGAACGTTCGCGATTCGGGCAAGGGTGCCGTAGTACCGTTGGCGAATCGCAAACATGAGTCGGTTTTCTCGACTGACTTCCTTCACAGCCATGACGACCTTGTAACCTGCCTCCCACCGGTCGACAAACTGCTTGATCATCCCCGGCGGATCCTGGAAGTCCGCGGCCATCGCCACGACCGCCTCGCCACGCGCCTGCATGAGCGCATGGTACGGCGAGCGAATGTGTCCAAAGTTCCGCGTGTTGAGTATGACCTTCACGTTCTTGTCACGCCCCGCCAACTCGCGAAGGATGGTCGCCGTCCCGTCGCGCGATGCATTGTCGATGAACAGATGCTCGTAGCAGTATTGCGGTAACTCCGCGAACACTGCCCGCACTGCCTCATAGAGCGGCTCGACGTTCGCCTCTTCGTTGTAGCATGGGGTCAAGACGGTGATCAGCTTCATCGCACAGAAATGGCTGGAAGGAATGCGAACCGTCGCGTGGGCGGCAATCTAGCAGCGTCCGCGACCACATGCCCCACGACGGGCGCCGGGCCGCCGCGCGATAGGCGTGCCTTATAGACCCACAGACATGCAACTTCGCCACACGACGAACGGCGAAGCCCCGTGTTTGACCTCCGGGTACTGATCGCTTGCGCAGGTGCCCTTGTCGCCGCTGCGATCTCGCGTTCGGCCTAACGCGCGACGGATACTGGCGGCTACCCGTGCTCATGTCCATGCCGATGCTCGCACGTCCAACGCCCGTGGGCGCCCCGATCAGCCCCGCGCCTCTCTCGCATACGTTCTCCTGGTTGGCCGCTGTTAAGCCGGCTCTTGGTGGAGTGGTAGTCGTAGCGGCCCACGCGCCAATTTCCGCCGTTGCAGGGGTGACACACTCTTGCGAGCGCTGGTGCGTGGTCGTCAATTCGGCGTTATGCCGAAGAACGAACCGCGCGAAAGCATCTTCCCCATCGTCTTTGTCGCCCTCATCGCCGTCCTCATGGGCGGCGTTGTCGCCTGGTATTTCCTGACGAAATGACCGGCCAGGTGACGCCGAATCCGCGCCAAGATTCGGCCGCCGTAGGGGTGCAACCCTACGACTCCTGGTCGATCCATCACGCAGTCGCTCTTCGCGGTCGTCAAACGAAGCGTTGAACGTTTGACTGGGGCGATTCGCGGCCCGACAGTGACAGATCAAATCTTGCGCGTAACCGCTCGGTTAACCGACATTGGCCGTTGGCACGAGACGCCGGTCTCTCCACTCCCTTGCTCGGCGCACGGACGCCGTTTGTGTTGCCTGGTCGCCTCGATGCGCGTCATCCGACGCTGGTGACGAACAGCACTTTCTCGAACGCCGGAAAACCATGAGCACCACAATCCGCCGGTTCGTCCGGGACGACTCCGGAATCGCCGTCACTGAGTATGGCCTCCTCATCGCGCTCGTCGCCGTCCTCCTGATTGCTGTCGTGACCCTCTTCGGCAGCAGCATCGCCAGCTGGTTCGCTGCGAAGACCAACTTGATTACATCGTTCTAGGGTAAGTACTTGCCGGACTGCGCCGACCGACGCATTCCGGCAAAGGGTCAGCGACGTAGCTGGCGCGACAATGTTGGCCCTTGGTCAAGCTCGCTGTTGCGGATTTGGGCCGGAGGGCTTTTCTTAGCAACTTCCAATCTTGACCCTCAACCCGAGATCGCCATGTCCACAACAGCGCTCCGCCGGTTCGCCCGGGATGACTCCGGTATCGCCGTGACCGAGTACGGCCTCCTCATCGCTCTGGTCGCCGTCCTTCTTATCGGCGTGGTGACCATTTTCGGCAGCAGCATCGCCAGCTGGTTCGCCAACAAGACGAACAAGATCACGTCGTTCTGAAGGAACGACTTGGATCGTCAAGCGGGCGTGCCGAGATTCTCGGCGCGCCCGCTCGCGTTTTATGGGCAGCCAGTCAGTGGTTCCGCGCCGCTCGAGCGGATCGTCCTCCACTCATGATTGACACGCCGAGCGAAGTCGCGCCGAAAGCCACTGAATCGAGAGTCCGAGTTGGTTTTCCGCCCGTATCGGCGGCGCGGCTCATCCTCCTGCTGGCCGCCGTGGCGGCCGTCGCGCTCATTGTGCCCCACCTGGGCTACATCCCCATGTGGGACGGCCGAGCCTACGCCGAGTGCGCGGTCGAGGCTTCACTCCATGACCTCGCGCCGTTCTACCTGCGTTGCTGGGGCCACGCCTCGCAGTTCTACCTCGGCCTGCTCGCCATCTCGCAGCTGTTCGACCGCGGCAACGCCGCCGCATTGATCGTCGTCAACGCGATCATCCTCGCGATCGGCGCTGCTGGCTTCCATCGCCTCACGCGCGTCGTGTTCCCCGACGACGCCCAGCGCGTCGATCGCGCGATCTTGTCCGCCGTCTTCGTCTTGCAACCGCCGCTGCTCGCGTCGGTTCTCCAGCCGGGGCTCGACCTTCCGGTGGTCGTCGGATCCGTCTGGATCGTCGCGCTGCTGATCGAGCGACAATGGGCGTGGACCGCGGCTATCGGCACCGCGATGGTGTTCTCCAAGGAAACGGGCGTAATGCTCTACGGCCTGTTCCTGGGCTGCTGGGCGTTGCGGAGCCTGCGCGGGTCGAGCGATAAACCCGGGGAACGCTGGGGAGAGCTGCGCGCCGCGTGGCCGATTGCCATCCCGCTCGCGGCATTCGGGGCCTACCTCGCCTTTTACAAGATCTTCAGGCCCGGCCAGCCGGCCATGTGGACCGCGGGCATCGACACCCCGCTTCTCAGGCAGTTCCTGGTGCCCCGAGTCGACGCCTATCTCGCGAGCTATCTGGCGTTGGTCTTCGTGCTGAATTTCGCCTGGCTGCCGTCCACCTGGCTCATCGGGGATGCGGTCGTGGGCGCGATTGGCCTCATCCGACGGCGGCCGCGACGCACCGTCGCTGGGGCCGACGTCCGGGTGCTCGCGTTCATTACGCTGCTGTTCATTGCAACGGTGTATGCGCTCACGCGGTTTCTGACGTTCAGCAACGTGCGGTACCTGTTGCCGGCGATGCCGCTCCTGCTCGTCGCGTCGTACGCGGCACTCGTGCGACTGCTTCCCGCGGCACGACCGCGCCGCCTCGCTCTCGTCACCTACGCGCTGCTGCTCGTCGTTTCGGCCGAGCGCACTGTTGATCCGATCTCGCGACGTCTCTGGGGAACGTTCCCGTTCGGGTCACACCAGATGCTCCGCATAGCGAGCGTGACGGGCGAGTGCTGCGGAATTGGACGCGATCAGCTGGTGTACTCGCTCGAGTTCACACGCCTGCATGACGTCATGGATGACGCGCTGGCCGAGCTCCGGGCGGATAGTGCATCGCTGATCATCATCCCGGCCAACACGAGCTGGTACACGATCGGTCCCGTGGACCGTCGAACGCACCGACGCACGTTGCGCCGCACGGACACGGTCACGCCGCTCGCGGTCGAGCACGGAGAGATCATGAAGGCGACCGTTCGCCCGGACCGGTTCACGTTCCTCGCGCTACCTAACGCGGCCGTTCCGCGCGCCCTCACCAACCTCGGGTTGTTTTACGAATGGGGCGCGCCGCGCCGCTTCGAGCGGAGCGGCTACGCGATCCTTGCTTACGATATGACGCTGCGACACGGGGAGGCGCCTCTGGCCCCGTGACCGTCGTCACGGCCTGACCGCTCGCTCCATCGCCTCCCAGGCGATCAGCGCGCACCGCACGCGAGTCGGGAATCGCGAGACTCCGGAAAGCGCTCGTGCCTGCCCGAGCGCCTGGTCCTTGGCCGCTTCTGCGTTCCCGCGAATCATCTCGGCGAACCGCTCCCCGAGGGAGTGCACCTCGTCCGGCGTCCGACCCTTCACGAGCTCCGTCATCATCGACGCCGACGCCTGCGAGATGGAGCATCCCCGCCCGCCGAATTTCACGTCGGTTACTTTCCCGTCCTGCACGCGGACCTGCACATCGACCTCGTCCCCGCAGAGCGGATTGCGCAGGCTCGCCGTCCCGGTCGGCTCGGGAACCGTTCCGCGGTTCCGTGGCCGGCGGTAATGATCGAGGATGACTTCCTGGTACAGCGCCGAAAGTCGCGCGTCGGATCCTGGACCGGTCACCGTTCACCCTCTCGCGGGCCAACGAAGATGCGACCTCCGTCGACGCGAATGGGATAGCGCGTGAGAGGGTCGGTCGCCGGGTCGCGCCGCACCGCACCCGTTAGGCAGTCGAACCGCGCCCCATGCCACACGCATTCGAGGCTTCCGTCGGGTCGCACCTCGCCGAGGGAGAGGGGGAAGGCCTGATGCGTACACTCGTCCGCGAAGGCCGACACCTGGCCGTCGAACCGGACGAGACAGATCGACTGTCCCTCCGGCCCGTCGACGCCCAGCACGCCCATCTCGGGTACTTCGTCCAGACCGGCGACGTCGAAGAATTCGTCAGCCGTTGCGCTCACAGCGGGAACACCTGTCGAACCGTTCGCAGTCCGTCGACGAGCGCGTCGACTTCCTCGCTCGAGGTGTACGCCCCGAACGATGCGCGCGCGGTGGCCACGAGGCCGAGCCGCGCCATGAGGGGCTGCGCGCAGTGATGCCCACCGCGAATCGCGATCCCGTGCTCGTCGAGAATCGTCCCGATGTCGTGCGGGTGCACGCCGTCCATCACAAACGATACGAGGCCCGTTCGCTCCGCCGGTGCGCCAACGACCGAGACGCCGTCCAGTGCCGAGAGGCGCTGCACGGCATAATCCACCAGCGCCACTTCGTGCGCGGCGATCGCGTCGCGGCCGACACCCTCGATCCAGCCTAACGCCGCACCAAGCCCGACGACGCCCGCGACGTTCGGAGTGCCCGCCTCGAACTTGGCCGGCAGCGGCGCAAACGAGCTGCACTCGAGCCCCACTGTGTCGATCATGTCGCCGCCTCCCTCGTACGGAGGCATCTGGTCGAGCAGGCTCTCGCGCCCGTATAGAATGCCGACACCCATCGGGCCGTACATCTTGTGGCTCGAGCACACGAAGAAGTCGCAGCCCAGGTCCTGCACGTTCACCGGCGTCCTCGGCGCCGACTGGGCCCCGTCCACGAGGACAGCCACGCCGCGGTCGTGCGCGAGCGCGACGATGTCCGCGACCGGATTCACCGTGCCGAGGACGTTGGACAGCTGCGTGACGGCGAGCAACCGCGTCCTCGGCCCGAGGAGCGCGCCTAACGCCTCGAGATCCAGCTCCCCACGGTCCGTAACCGGCACCGCTCGCACCTTCGCCCCCCGTCGGGCCGCCATGAGCTGCCACGGCACGAGGTTCGAGTGATGCTCCATCTCGGTGACGACGATCTCATCTCCGGGCTTGACGAAAGCCTCGCCGAAGCTCGACGCCACGAGGTTAATGCCTTCCGTCGTGCCATGCGTGAAGATGACTTCGTGCGCGTGCTTGGCCCCGAGGAACACGCGGGCCGCCTCCCGGACGCGGTCATACGCCTCGGTCGCCCGCTCGCTCAGCCAATGAACGCCGCGATGGATGTTCGCGTTCTCCTCGGCGTAGTAGCGCGAGGTCGCGTCGATCACGACCTGCGGCTTTTGGGTGGTGGCAGCGTTGTCGAGATACACCAGGGGAGTGTCCCCCCTGACTTTGATCTTCAGGATAGGAAAGTCGTCCCGGCACGCATCGATGACGGTCGAGCGGGAACCGGGAACCGGGAACCGAGCATCGTTGGCCTTCCGAGCCGAGGCCCGCGGGGCCGCAGGCGAGGAATCCTCAACGTCCCGATAGAGCGACACCGTTCCCGGTTCCCCGTTCCCGGTTCCCGTCATACCGACGTAACCTCGATCCCGGTGAACCGCTCGAGTGTCGCTCGCTCCAACTCCTGGCGAACAGCCTCGATCTCGATCGTCTCGAGTACTTCCGCCGCGAACGCGTACGTGAGCAGCCGCCGGGCGAGCTCCTTATTGACCCCGCGGCTCTTCATGTAGAAGAGCGCCGTCTCGTCCACGCGACCCACCGTCGCGCCGTGCGTGCACTTCACGTCGTCGGCGAAGATCTCGAGCTGCGGCTTGGTATCCACCTGCGCGCGCTCCGACAGCAGCAGCACCTTGTTCGTCTGCTTGCCGTCCGTCTTCTGCGCGATCGGGTCGACGTACACCTTGCCGTTGAACACCCCGTGCGACGCGCCGTCCAGGACGCCCTTGTAGAGCTCCCGGCTGAAGCAATTTGGCTGCGCGTGCTCGATCTTCGTTTGGTGGTCGCAATGCTGCTCGCCGTCGAGCATGTACAGCCCGTTGAGCGTCGCACCTGCGCCTTCGCCATCCAGTGTCGTATAGATGTTCGTCCGTGATAGCGCCGCGCCGGTTGCGAACGAGAACGACTGGTAGTGACTGTCGCGCTTCTGCTCCGCTTCGATCGTTCCGACGTGGAACGCACGCGGGCTCTCGCGCTGAATCTTGAGGTGCGACAGGTTCGCTCCGTCCTCGAGCAGCACTTCGGTCACCGCGTTCGTGAAGTAGCTGGCCTCGCCGGTCGCGACATAGCTCTCGATCACCGTCGCCTTCGAGTTCCGCTCGGCGACGATGAGCGTGCGCGGGTTGGACTGCGTCTTCGCCGCGATCGCGTCGGACACGAACAGGATGTGGATTGGGCGATCGACCTCGAACTCCTTCGCGATGCGCACGACGGCGCCATCGTTCACGAACGCGCTGTTGAGCGCCGTGAAGGTATTGAGCTCGTGTGCTGCGAATTTGGAGAGGTGCCGCTCGACAAGTGGGTCGTCGGTGCGGAACGCCGTCGCCATGTCGTAGACCTTTACACCTTCGGGCAGCGCGTCGAGCGAGGACAGGGCAGGGGCGAAGACGCCATTTACGAACACGATCGTCGGCCAGTCGCTCGCGCCGAACGTGAAGGGCGCGAGGTCGGTCGTCTTCACGTCTCCGCCAGGCGCCACGCGCGGCGGATACGCGGCCTCCGCGATCGGCGCGACACTCGTGAAGTGCCAGTCTTCGTTCTTCGTGGTCGGGAAGCCTAACGCCTGGAAACTCTCGAACGCGCACTGCCGGATCGTATCCAGCCAGCTGGGCGCGCCGCGCGCTGCGCGCGAGAATGCCTGATATTCAGTCGTGTACCCGCTGCCGCCGAGACCCTCTGTCATTGACCCACCGCTCGATTCCCGATTCCCGATTCCCTATTCCCGATGTTCTCGTAGCCACGCGCCTCCAGCTCCAGCGCGAGCTCCTTGCCACCAGACTTCACGATGCGGCCGTTCGCCAGCACGTGAACGAAGTCCGGCACGATGTAGTTGAGGAGGCGCTGGTAGTGTGTGACGACGATCGTCGCGTTGTCGGGCCGTCGCATGGTGTTGACCCCTTCGGCTACGACGCGAAGCGCATCGATGTCCAGCCCCGAATCTGTCTCGTCCAGGATCGCGAGCTTGGGATCGAGCACGGCCATCTGCAGAATCTCATTGCGCTTCTTCTCGCCGCCCGAGAAGCCCGCATTCACCGAGCGCTGCAGCATGTCGTCGCTCATGTGCACGAGCTGGAGCTTCTGCTCCATGATCTCGAGGAAGTCAATGGGATCCACCTCGTCCTCGCCGCGCGACTTCCGGATCTCGTTGTAGGCGGAGCGGAGGAAGTACGCGTTGGAGACGCCGGGAATCTCGACAGGATATTGAAACGCGAGGAAGAGCCCCTTCTGCGCGCGCTCCTCGGGGTCCATCTCGAGCAGATTCTCGCCTTCGTAGAAGACTTCACCCGCGGTGACCTCGTACGCTGGATGTCCCGCGAGGACCTGGGCCAGCGTGCTCTTGCCGGACCCGTTAGGTCCCATGACCGCGTGCACCTCGCCGGCGTTGACCGCGAGGCTGATACCGCGAAGAATAGGCTTCTCGCCAGCGCTGGCGTGGAGGTTTTTTATCTCGAGCATTCGAAATCCGATTGAAGGCGTTACCTGAACAGGTAATTGGTTACTGGAATTGGTTATCAGTGATTTGAACCCTCGGGATGCCTCTCTCCGAGAGATGAGCATCCCGGGGGTTCGATAACCTGTAACCAATTCCAGTAACCAATTACCAGTCTCGGTAAGCAGTAACGAGTAGCCAGTAACGAGTCGGCTTGTTAACCGACAGAACCTTCGAGCGTGATGCCTAACAACTGCTGGGCCTCGAGCGCGAACTCCATCGGCAGCTCCTTGAACACTTCGCGGCAGAAGCCGGAAACGATCATGGACACCGCCTGCTCGGCCGAGAGACCGCGCTGCTTCAGGTAGAAGATCTGGTCTTCCCCGATCTTCGATGTCGACGCCTCGTGCTCGACGGTCGCCGTGTTGTTCCCGACTTCGATGTACGGGAACGTGTGTGCGCCGCACCGGTTGCCCACGAGCATGGAGTCGCACTGCGTGTAATTGCGCGCTCCCGTCGCCCTCGGCAGCACCTGCACCCGCCCGCGGTACGAGTTGTTGCCCTCGCCGGCGGAGATGCCCTTCGAGACGATGTTCGACTTCGTGTTCTTGCCGATGTGGATCATCTTCGTGCCGGTGTCCGCTTGCTGCTTGCGGTTGACGACGGCCACGGAATAGAACTCGCCCACCGACTCGTCGCCTTGCAGGATCACGCTCGGGTATTTCCACGTGATGGCTGACCCCGTCTCGACCTGCGTCCACGAGATCTTGGACTTCCGGCCTAACGCCTTGCCACGCTTGGTCACGAAGTTGTAGACGCCGCCGTTGCCCTCCGCGTCGCCGGCGTACCAATTCTGCACCGTCGAGTATTTCACGGTCGCGTTCTCGAGTGCCACGAGCTCGACGACCGCTGCGTGCAGCTGATTCTCGTCGCGCTTGGGCGCGGTGCACCCCTCGAGGTAGCTGACGTACGCCCCCTCGTCGGCGATGATGAGTGTGCGCTCGAACTGACCGGTCCCGCTGGCGTTGATGCGGAAGTACGTGGATAGCTCCATGGGGCAGCGGACGCCCTTGGGCACGTACACGAACGACCCGTCCGAGAACACCGCCGAGTTGAGCGAGGCGAAGAAGTTGTCGGAGTAGGGAACCACCGAGCCGAGGTACTTCCGAACGAGCTCGGGATGGTGTCGCACCGCTTCGCCGAACGAGCAGAAGATGATCCCGAGCTTCGCCAGCTCTTCCTTATATGTCGTGCCGACCGAAACGGAGTCGAACACCGCGTCGACCGCCACGCCAGAGAGAATCTTCTGCTCGGTGAGCGGGATGCCGAGCTTGTTGTACGTCTCGAGGATCTTCGGGTCGACCTCGTCGAGGCTGCCTAACGGCTTCTTCGTCTTTGGCGCCGAGTAGTAGCTGACCGCCTGATAGTCGATCGGGTCGTAGGTCACGTTCGGCCAGTGTGGCTCCGTCATGGTCGTCCAGCGGCGGTACGCCTTGAGACGCCACTCGAGCAGCCACTCTGGCTCGTTCTTCTTGGCCGAGATGACCCGAATTGTCTCCTCGGACAACCCGGGCGGAATGGTATCCGCCTCGATGTCCGTCTCGAAGCCGGCCTGATAATCCTTGTTGATCAGCGATTCGATGGAACTACTCATCGTGTTTGAGCTCGATGATTGAAGCGTTCTGACTCTGGCCGAGTCCCAAGTCCCCAGTCCCCAGTCCCTTCTGTTCCTTCACACAGTACTCACAGCAACTCGCCCCACTCGCGATGTGCTTTCGCCGCTCCACCACGGCGCCGAGGAACTCGGCGAGAAACCGCTCTTCCGCGACGCACACTTCCGGAAACTTCTCCGCAACGGCTCGGAGCACGCAGTTATGCTCGCGGATGAGCGCCTCGTCGCCGTTAGGCATCGCGTCCGACTCGGCCATGTAGCCGTAGGAGGACATGAGCTCCGAGAGCAGTTGCGTGCGCTCGTTGAGCGGGAGCGTGGCAAGTTGCTCTTTCGCGCCCGCCGCGACGCGCTCCCACTGTGCCCGGAAGAGCTCGACGACGCCGTCCGTGCCGCGCTGCTCGCGTACGGTGTCGAGCAGTGTTGTGAGCGTCGTGTCGTACGACCGCGGAAACAGGGCCTCGCCCGCCTCCGTCAACGAATAGGCGAGCCGCGGTCCCCCCACCCCGCGAACTTGCCGAGCACAGCGAACGAAGCCCTCAGCCTCGAGCTCCTTGAGGTGACGACGCAGAGCGTTGGGCGTGAGGCGGAACTCGCCTGCGAGCTCGCTGGCGGTGATCGGCTGCGATTTCTTCACCGCCACGAGCACGTCGCCGCGGATACCGCGAAAGCCGGCGATCGTGGGGGCGATGGGGAGCATGGGGAGAAAACTACTCCGGATTTCCGGGTTCTTCAACGAAAGTGTTGAAGAATTAGGCTGATTGACTCCGGCCCCGATTGGAGACAAGGTGGAGCGTTCCAGCCAAACGGCATATGTCAACTCTTGGGCGGACCCTCGGTCGGTTCAGTGGCGCGATGTTGCTCGGCGCCTCGGCGGCTTCGATCGACAACCCGGGGCTTCTCTATGCTCCGACTACCGGTCAGCGTACCGCTCAGCCCAGCGCGGTCGAAGAGGTCGCTTCCAGGCCCGAGATCAGAATTACACCGGGAAAGCGCGCCTTCGCATTCCGCGTCGACGACGCGGCCAGCTGGATTGACCTGCTCCAGCCGAATAGCCGCGTCGACATCGTGGTCGTGACCAACGCCCCCGAGCAACAGAGGCCGGTGGCAAGGCTGTTATTGGAGAACATGCGGCTTCTGGCCATCCGCGCCGTGCCTGAACGGTTGCCGGACGGCCGCCTACGCTGCTATGCCTGCGGCCACTGCTGTCCCCTGCCGGAGGGGGCCGTCGGCGTCTGCAAAGTGCGGTTCAACGAGGGCGGCCGGCTGCGCGTGCCGTGGGGCTACGTCGGCGGCGTGCAATGCGACCCGATCGAGAAGAAGCCGTTCTTTCACGCGCACCCGGGCGCCCTCGCCTACAGCTTCGGGATGCTCGGCTGCGACCTGCACTGCGGCTATTGC
>Ga0207675_100000200_pt1 | contig 55367 bp, 50 predicted proteins | sample KBSSwiS42_FD_184305 | JGI IMG/M metagenome (GOLD analysis project Ga0207675, IMG submission 184305) | Switchgrass rhizosphere microbial communities from Kellogg Biological Station, Michigan, USA - KBS Switchgrass S4-2 (SPAdes) (version 2) | ecosystem: Host-associated > Plants > Roots >...
AGAGAACATGCCATCAGGAGGCGAAGTGCCTAGTCACGCCAGCTCGAAGATCTCCAAGGTGCTCGTCGCCAATCGTGGGGAGATCGCGGTCCGGGTGATACGCGCTGCCAAGGATGCCGGGCTGACCAGCGTGGCCGTGTATGCCGAGCCCGACGCCGACGCGCCTCACGTACGGCTCGCCGACGAGGCTTTCGCGCTCGGTGGCCAGACCTCGGCCGAGTCCTACCTCGACTTCGCCAAGCTGCTCGACGCGGCCGGGAAGTCCGGCGCCAACGCCGTCCACCCCGGCTACGGATTCCTTTCGGAGAACGCCGATTTCGCGCAGGCGGTGATCGATGCCGGGCTGATCTGGATCGGGCCGAGCCCACAGTCGATCCGCGACCTCGGCGACAAGGTGACCGCCCGCCACATTGCCGCCCGCGCCAAGGCGCCGCTGGTGCCCGGCACCCCCGACCCGGTGAAGAACGCCGACGAGGTCGTCGCATTCGCCAACGAGTACGGCCTTCCGATCGCGATCAAGGCGGCGTTCGGCGGTGGTGGCCGCGGCATGAAGGTGGCCCGCACCATCGAGGAGATCCCCGAGCTGTTCGAGTCGGCGACTCGTGAGGCGACCGCGGCGTTCGGCCGTGGCGAGTGCTTCGTCGAGCGCTACCTGGACAAGCCGCGCCACGTCGAAGCGCAGGTGATCGCCGACCAGCACGGCAACGTCGTGGTAGCTGGCACCCGTGACTGCTCGCTGCAGCGCCGCTATCAGAAGCTGGTGGAGGAGGCGCCCGCGCCGTTCCTCACCGACGCGCAACGCAAGGAGATCCACGAGTCGGCCAAGCGCATCTGCAAGGAGGCGCACTACTACGGCGCAGGCACCGTCGAGTACCTGGTCGGCCAGGACGGGCTGATTTCGTTCCTCGAGGTCAACACCCGACTCCAGGTCGAGCACCCGGTCACCGAGGAGACCGCCGGTATCGACCTGGTGTTACAGCAGTTCAAGATCGCCAACGGCGAGACCCTGGACATCACCGAGGACCCGACGCCACGCGGACACGCGATCGAGTTCCGGATCAACGGCGAAGACGCAGGCCGCGGCTTCCTGCCCGCGCCTGGCCCTGTCACCAAGTTCGAGCCGCCCGGCGGCCCCGGCGTCCGGCTTGATTCCGGCGTCGAAAGCGGCTCAGTGATCGGCGGACAGTTCGACTCGATGCTGGCCAAGCTGATCGTGTACGGCGCCAACCGCGAGGAGGCGCTGGCCCGCTCCCGCCGCGCCCTGGCCGAGTTCAACGTCGAGGGCCTGGCCACCGTCATCCCGTTCCACCGCGCGATCGTGTCCGACCCCGCCTTCATCGGCGATGATGACGGCTTCACCGTGCACACCCGCTGGATCGAAACCGAGTGGAACAACACCGTCGAGCCGTTCACCGGTGGCGATCCGATTGAGGAAGAGGACACCATCCCGCGGCAGACGGTGGTGATCGAGGTCGGCGGCCGCAGGCTCGAGGTGTCGCTGCCCGGCGACCTCGCGATCGGCAACGGCGGTGCACCGGCGGGCGGCGGCAACGTGGTTCGCAAGAAGCCCAAGCCGCGTAAGCGGGGCGCGCACGCCGGCGCGGCCGCGTCGGGCGACGCGGTGACCGCCCCGATGCAGGGCACCGTGGTCAAGGTGGCCGTGGAAGAGGGTCAGGAGGTGGCCGCGGGCGATCTTGTTGTCGTCCTCGAGGCGATGAAGATGGAGAACCCCGTCACCGCTCACAAGGACGGCACCATCACTGGGCTCGCTGTCGAGGTAGGCGCCGCGATCACCCAGGGCACAGTGCTCGCCGAGATCAAGTAGTCAGTCCGGCGTCACCAGACTCCGTTCGGCCAGTAGCGTGCCGAAGTACCCGACGTTGGGGTCGACGACGATCGTCTTGTCGTCGCCACGCCGGGCCAGCGCGTCGCGAGCCATCTGTTCGAACGAGATCTTTTGCGGCCCACCGATATTCACGACGCCGCCGAGCGGATCGGCGACGGCCGCACGGGCGACGTCCCTGGCCACGTCATCGGCGGCCACCGGTTGAATCAGCGCGTCGGGGACGTGCACCTCGTCGCCGACCATCATCGAGTCGGTGATGGCATCGGTGAATTCGGCGAACTGCGTTGCCCGCACGATCGTGTCCGGCAAACCGGATTCGGTGATGATCTTCTCCTGCATCACCTTGGCGCGCATGTAGCCGCTGTCCGGTAGGCCGTCAACGCCCACAATCGACAGCGCGACGTAGTGCCCGACGCCCGCGCGCTTGGCCGCATCCACCAGATTGGTGGTGGACTTCGTGAAGAACTCCATCACGGGCTCGTCCTCGAAGGACGGCGAGTTGACGACGTCGACAAGCACGTCGGCGCCGCTCAACGCTTCGGCCAGGCCGTCGCCGGTCAGCACATCGACTCCTGAACCGCGTGATGCCGCGACGACGTCGTGCCCCCCGGCGGTCAGGCGCTCGACCACTTTCGTACCGATGAGACCGCTGGCGCCGATAACTGTGATCTTCATGCCTACCATCAGACGCGTGAAGCCCGTCGAAATCAATGCCGGTGCATGGTATTTGCGCGCTCTGCGTGACGACAACCTGGTCGACGATCGCCCCGCGCTGGCCGACCTCGGTGAGACCGACCCCGACTATGTCGCAAATTGCAGTGCAGGCTGGGCGTCCGACACCAGCTACACCTGGGCGGTCTGTGAACCGACGACCGGCGAGCTGCTTGCTGAGGTCACGCTGGACCCAGTGACCGCAACGCTGCACACCCACGCCCGAGACGGTCACGAAGACGCGGCAGCCATTGCGGCGCAGTCGGTCCGCCGATTCGCCGCGGCGGCGCTCGGTATCACGGTCTGACGTCGATGTCCTGACCGGACGCGAGGTCGGCACAGTCGACGGCGACCACGTCCGTGCGGCCGCCAAGGAATGGCCGCGCGCCCTCGTCACCGCGAAGCCCGTCAAGAAGATCCGGCCAGTGCCGACGCGCGATGACGACCGGATGCCCGGGCCGGTCGCTGTAGCGGGCGCGGGCCAGCCCCGACGCCGACGACCGCGCCGCAGCGAGCACCCGCCGGACAGTGTCGGCGCCGACGTCGGGCGTGTCCACCGCATGCAGCACGACGTAAGAGGCGTCGACGGCTTGCACGCCCGCGCGCACGGATGCGCTGAGCCCCGTTTCCCAGTCCTCTGCGATCACAGCCCGCGCTGGCGCTGGCACGTCGACCACTGCGGCACCCAACACCACGACGACGTCGTCGCATCCTCCTTCGGCCAGCGCGGTCACGCAGGCGCTCAGCCAGCGGCCGTCGTCAGCAAGCACCTTCGGCATGCCGTATCGGGTCCCAGCTCCTGCGGCCAGCAGCACGCCGGCGGCGGTGGTGCTGTTAGGCATGCGAACAGTGTGACAACAACGAACGGCTGCGCGCAGCCGACCGCCCGTACGGTTTGGCGGCTGAGCTGGAGCAATTAAAAACCGGTCAGATTGATTGCCGGTCGACAGCGTTCGGGCGTATGGTCAAAACAGGTTGAGTTCACAGCCAGCTGGAAACGTCAGACGACGTGAGGGGCGGAACCATTCGCCCTGTAGCGAAGGCTTTGAGGACGCAGGGCCTAAATCTTTTTGACGTGAACCACAGTACGAATCGCGTATTCCGACTGATGGAGTCACAATGTCGACCCCCCATATTCATCCGGCTTCGCCGGACGCCCTCATCGAACCCACCGACTGCCACACAGCACACTTCGCCACCAGGTGGCTGCAGCCCTCGCTAGCGGTGATCGCCGCCCACGGCGAACTCGACGCGGCCAACGCACAGGAGTTCGTCGACTACTCACTCCGGCACGCCGCGCACATCGATCACCTGGTGCTGGATCTGTCCGGCGTGGACTTCTTCGGCACCGCGGGCTTTTCGGCCCTGCACACCCTGAATGTCCGCTGCGCCGCGGAGAAGATCGAGTGGGCGCTCGCGCCCAGTGCGGCTGTCACGCGCCTGCTTCGGATCTGCGATCCTGATTCGGCCCTGCCGATCTGCGACACCGTCGATGCGGCGTTGGCCGCCGTGCAGGGCGAGCCGCGTCGGCTACTGCAACTGGTCCCGAAGTCGCGCTAGGGATTTCGCCAACAACCGGGACACGTGCATCTGCGAGATGCCGACTCGCTCGGCGATCTGTGTCTGCGTCAACGACTCGAAGAACCGCAGCAGCAGCACCTGCCGCTCACGCTCAGGTAGCGCAGCGAGCAAGGGCCGCAACGCTTCTCGGTTCTCGATCTGATCCAGACCGGTATCGACATCGCCGAGCGTGTCGGCGATCGCAGGCGCATCCTCGTTGCCGCTGCCGCCGCCGCTATCGATCGACAGTGTGTTGTATGAGCTGCCCGCGACGAGGCCCTCGATCACCTCGTCGCGGTCCATGTCCAGCTCGGCGGCGAGTTCCGACGCAGTGGGCGCGCGGCCGAGCCGCTGTGACAGGTCCGCGGTCGCGGCGCCCAACCGCAAATGCAGTTCCTTGAGCCGGCGCGGCACCTTCACCGACCAGCTGTTGTCACGGAAGTGCCTGCGAACCTCCCCCATGATGGTCGGCACCGCGAACGACACGAAATCCGATCCCGCGTTCACATCGAACCGGATCACGGCGTTGACCAACCCGACGCGCGCCACCTGCACGAGATCGTCGCGTGGCTCACCACGCCCGTCGAACCTGCGCGCGATGTGGTCGGCCAGCGGGAGGCACCGCTCCACGATCCGGTCGCGCTGGCGCTGGAACTGCGCCGTGGCATCGGGCAGCCCTTCGAGTTCGCGGAACATGTCAGCGACGTCCGCATATTCAGAGTTCGGTCGTGACGACGAACCCTGTGCTGACGACCGGGTCACCGCAGCGAACTCGCTCGCCTCGTCGTCATGGAAATACCGAACACCCGCTCCTCCTCGGGCCCCTGCCCGTCTTGGAAGGTGCGCACATCGTCGGTCAGCGACCTCAGCACATGCCAGCTGAAGCTGCCAGGGGCCAGGATGTCCGGGCTCTTACATGTGGTGGATGCATGGATGACCACCGCGTCATCCCGCGGATCGACCACCAGCAGCAGCGTGGAGTCCGGGACGGCCGACCGGATCAGCCGGGTGCATGCTTCGTCGACCGCCAGTCGCAGATCGGCGACGGAGTCGAAATCGAGATCCTCGAACGTCCCCACAGCGGCGACCAGGGTGCGCAGCACGGCGAGGTTCTCCAGCTGGGCCGCGACGCGGAGTTCAACCGACCGATCGCTGCGCAGGTGCCCGTTGTCTGTGTTTGCGACGTCGGCCATGTGACCTCCCGGCAATTTCCTCGCGACACTACCCCAGGTCGGATCCCAGCTAACCATTGGCGCTCCGACGACGCGTTGGGCACGACGTGTGGCGGCGACGGGGGCGGGGTAATCCCTCGTCATGGAGGAATCCGCACCACGAGGTCGACTCAACGACACCCGGCTGCTGCGCCGCATACTCATCGCCATAGGGCTGGTGCTTGCGGCTCTGATCCTGGTCGTGGTGGCGATCTACGCAGGCGCGTTCATCATGCTGGCGCCGATGATGCAGTGACGTCGATGACCACACGTTCGGCATCCTGCCGATTGATGTCCTCTTCACCATGGTGCACGTGCAATACCCCGCCAGGCTCGCTCGTCAAACATGCGACTTCGCCGTAGCGCCGTCCGTGGCCCCGGGATCCGTCGGATGCCCCGCGGAAAGGGTTTCTCCTACGAGGATCGCGACGGCACAGCCGTCACCGACAAGGCAGCCCTTAAGCGCATCCGCGAGTTGGTGATTCCGCCCGCGTGGAGGAAGGTGTGGATCTGCCCGTACCCGAACGGCCACATCCAGGCGGTCGGAACCGACGCCGCGGGCCGTCGCCAGTACCTCTACCACCAGCAGTGGCAGGACGAGCGAAACGAGGAGAAGTTCGACCGGGTGCTGGAGATGTCGGCCGCGCTTCCCGACATGCGACGACGAATCGCAGCCGACCTTCGCCGCAAGGGTCTCGAGCGTGATCGCGTGCTCGCGCTTGCCCTGCACCTGCTCGATCTCGGCTACTTCCGGGCGGGCGGCGAGCAGTACGCCGAGGAACACAACTCGTACGGGATCGCCACGCTGCTGTGTGAACACGTCACACTGCAGAAACAGGCCGTCGAGTTCGACTACCCGGCCAAGAGCGGGGTGCGCCGCACGCTACTGATCGACGATCCGGAGGTGGTCCGGTCCGTGCGCACACTGCTGCGCGACCCCACCCGCCCCGAGCGACTCTTGGTGTGCCGCAACGGTTCCGATTGGACCGACCTTCACGCCGACGACCTCAACGCGCGGTTCAAAGAACTGGTCGGAGACGAGTACACCGTCAAGGATCTGCGCACCTGGCACGGCACGGTGCTGGGCGCGGCGGCATTCGTCGATGCGGATCCCCCAGCGAACAAGACGGTCATCAAGCGTGTCGAGGCCGCTGTCATGAAGGAAGTCGCCGAGGAACTCGGCAACACCCCCGCCGTCGCCCGATCGTCGTACGTCGATCCGCGGGTGGTGGAGGGCTACGAGGCCGGACTGACCATCGCCGCCGGCGCGAAGCGGGCGGAGCGCAAAAGAGCACCCGCCGAACGGCAGGCGATACTGGAGAGCAGCACCGCGCGGCTGATCCGCAAGGTGGCCAAGGGTTAGCCGGACGCGCTGTCGGCTCGCGCGCGGACCCCAGCGTCACGGATTTATCGGAGCGCCCGAATCACCATGTCGAAACCATTGCACAGCAACAACTTTCCCGCACTCACCAAGCGAGGTCCGTCCCGTCGCGGTGCCGTCGGGCGCACCGGCAGAGTCTCGGGACGATGGTCGTGTCACACCGGGTTTCGGCGACTGCGCGCGGGGTAATCCGTCGACGACGCCCTCGAGCGCCTCGGCCGAACCGTCCGTCGACGTGCCGCTCGAGGTAGCGCCCGCCGACTGGCATGATCACCTCGAGACGGTCGAACTGGATTCGGAGTTCGACGAGATTGAGCGCCAACCCATCGAATTCCTCAGTAGCCCAACGCTATTGAGAGACAGGTCACACTGTGACGACACCGACGAATCACCATGTTTAGTCCACGGTGTCGAGAGGAACCCAACTATTGCGCGGGAAGACTCCCGATGCACGCCCGCAAGGGCTCCGAGGCTCAAGAAGTGGGCAACGACCGATCCAGCTGATTCCGCTGAAAGGTAAGCATGACTGACAAGAAGAACACTGGTCCTGAAGAAGGCATCAAGGGCGTCGTTGAGGACGTCAAGGGCAAGGCCAAGGAAGCCGTCGGGACCGTGACAGGCCGTGACGACATGGTCCGGGAAGGCAAAGCCCAACAGGACAAGGCCGATGCTCAGCAGGCTGCCGCCAAGAAGGAAGCGGAGGCCGAATCGGCTCGCGCCGGCGCGAAGGCTGCCGAAAAGCGCCAGGAGGCGCATCAGCGTCCGTAAGAGCGCATAGAAAAGGCCCAGTCGGAGAACCGGCTGGGCCTTTTCTCGTTTGCGTCAACTGCTGGGACGCTGTCTGTGAGCGTCGGGATGCTCTGCGTACCAACGCTCTTCGATGCGGCGCACCCGGAGGTGCTCTATGAGCAACCACCCGGCGCCGATGATGAACCCGGCACCGGCCAATGATGACAGGGTCAAACCGACGTCATGATGGCCGGTGGCGAATGCCGCAAGGCACGACACGAACAGCACCAGGGCGACACCGATAACGACAAGCCCCGGCATGATCTTGTTGTCCTTCATCGACTCGCCGGCATGTGGCCGCGTTGTCCTCGCGTGGTCGACGGGATCCTTCGGGCCCTTCATCGGTACTCCTCTCTCGGCATACCTACGCCCGCCAAACATGGGCTGATTTCAACGGTAGAACTACCCGACGCCGTTGTGGCAGAAACCGTCGCCGAATCGTGACGGTGCAGGTCACGCGCCGAACACGGAGGGCCCGGCCAAGGCGGGCATGCTCATAGTCAGCACGAGCAACATCAATGTGAACAGAAACCAGCCCGCCCCCTGCCACGCCCACCACGCCTCGTGGTCCCGCCACGTCTGATAGGTGCGGACAAAGGCCCGCAAGCCGCCGATCAACAGAATCACTGGGGCGCCGATTGCGAGCATGGTGCGCTGTGGCACGCCGCAGGCGGCGGTGTCGGCAGTCGCGCCGTTGCAGGTGCTGACCCACAGGGCTGCGGTGACCAGGAAACCCACGGAAAGCGCCGCGACGACGACAGCTAGGCGCACAGCCGCGCGCACGTTTGTATCGTCGTGTCGCGTGTCGTTCGGATTGTGAAAGACAGCCACTACCCGCTCCCAAATTCGCTGCTAGAAACCCACAATCAGATGTCCGACAGATTTCCCTGTCCGCACAGCGAATAAACCTCAGGACCCGACACGCAGATGCGAGGTCAGCAGCAACCTGTCGTACACGCCCCTGGCAGGCAACACCTCGTCGTAGGGAAGATCGAGGAAGTCCTTGGCAATTTGCTCGGCGAGCACCCGCAGCTTGGTGTTGGTCTCCTGTGAGCGCCACTTCAGCAGCTCGAACGCCGATTCGGCATTGATCCGGTAGATCAACATGAGCATGCCCTTGGCCTGTTCGATGCCGCTGCGCGCCTCGGCGATCTCGGCCACCGCCTCGGAGACGTGCTCGTTGTGGGCGTCTTTCATCGACGGAGTCACGTCGACGTAGAAGCCGTGTGTGCCGATCACGTCGCCGGCATCGTCGAAGGTCTGGTCGCCGACGACTACGACGTGGTGAACCTCACCTCGCGTGTCGACGATGCGGTGCCGGGTGCAGAACGCACAGGCCGTCCGCCGGATCTCTTCCAGCGTCGCCGCGACCTGGCCGTAGTCATCGGGGTGCTTGTGAGACAGCACCAGGTCGGTGGTCGGGTGCACGGTGCCGGGGTTGTAGCCATGCATCCGCTCGACCTGGGGCGACCACTCCCAGCGCTCGTCGGCGAAAGAGAACCGGAACCAACCGACGCGCTGGGGCTCACCGCCCGCTAGTGCATGCTCGACCGGCGTTTGCCCCTCGAGATCGGACAGCTCATCCGTCACGTTGTGCAGGTTAACCCGGCTAACAACAATGCGGCATCGAAGCTGATAGAGCCGTTCGTTATGGGGACAAGCCGGTCGCGGAGAACATCGCGACGGCGTCAAAACGGTGGTGGTTCGTAGTTGGCGGCGAGCCAGGCTTGGCGGTGTCGTTCTTTTTCGGCGATGAGTTCGGTGCGCTGGCGGCGTTCGGCGGTGATGCGGTCGCGGCGGTTTTGTGCGCGGGTGTGCGTGCGCCGCGGCATCATCACATCGCGATATCGGCTGGGTTCGTCGCGGGGTCGGTGCTGGCAGCTCACCGGTGGATTGGGCCAGCGTCGGGAACATGCTGGCGCCGCGGGGTTCGGTGGTGTAGGTGTGCCCGGTCGGCGTGGTCAACACGATGGTGCCGTCCGGCAGCTGCTGCTCGATCCAGCCACCCGGCCCGGTGTAGAACGTCTTGATCAGATGATGTCAGCGACTACGTGAAAGACACTTCAGCGTCGAGCTACTGGCAGCGCGGATGCAGTCGACGGATTTCGTGCACGATTTCAGGGCAATGGGCGTAACTCAGCGGCGGTTGGGAGGGATTAGTGAACATGGCCCGCTGGTCAACCAGGGCGGCTTAAGTTGGTCAAGTACCAAGGAGAGCCGAATTGAGCTGCCGGAAATGCCTTCTTCTTAGCGTGTGGGCGCTCTCACGGCCTAGTGACGCGCGTTACGAAATGGAACTATGAGCGCTGCATTCCAGAACCTTTTGTCCCCGCAACGCCTGACGGATGTAGTAGACATCGGCGCGAATCCGATTGATGGCGAGCCGCCCTACACGTCAATGCTTGCTGAGGGGCTATGCCACGTCACGGGGTTCGAGCCTCAGCAAGAGGCACTGGTCGAGCTGCAGAGAATGAAAGGCCCCAACGAGCGTTACCTGCCGTATGCAGTGGGCGATGGCGACGCGCACACGCTCAATATTTGTCGCGCATCCGGAATGACGAGCCTGTTACAACCGGACCCGGCGACATTAGGCCTGTTCGAGGTTCTCAAGCCATTGGGGGAAGTGATCGAGAGCGTCCCCCTGCAAACTTGCAGGCTCGACGACATTTCCGAGATTCAGCACCTCGACTTCCTGAAGATCGACATCCAAGGCGGCGAGCTCGCGGTGTTCAAAGGAGGGAAAGCGAAGCTGGCGGAGGCGGTGGCGATCCAGACTGAGATCTCATTTGTGACGCTGTACAAGAATCAGCCGAGCCTGGGAGAGGTCGACCTAGAACTGCGCAGCCAGGGATTCCTTCCGCACTGCTTCGCCGCGATCAAGCACTGGCCGATCGCCCCTGCTGTGATCGACAACAATCCCCGCCAGGCCCTCAACCAACTCCTGGAGGCCGATATCGTCTACGTGCGCGACTTCGCTCACGCGGACTCGATGAGCGACGAGCAACTGAAGCACCTGGCGCTGATAGCACATTACTGCTATCGATCATTCGACCTGGCAGTGCGCTGCGTGATGCTGCTGGAGCAACGGCAGGCGCTGGAGGCTGGAACCCGGCAACGCTATCTGGGGATCTTGTCCGCCCAGCCGCCGAAGCCGGCGTAGAAGGTCTTGATCAGATGATGAGTGCGGCAATACAACCCGCCCGAGGCATGCGTCGGCGCAAGCGGCCAGGGCACGGTGTGGTCGAAATCGCATCGCTCGGCCGGCCGAGCGGCGCACAAACAACTGCGCCACCGCCGCCAATCGCTGCGCGATCGCCGTGGACTCATCCCGCGTCGCCTCACCCATCACCTCGATGGGATCCACATCCGACACGCCCTCGAACACACATGCGAGTATCGCACGAGCCAGGCCGACACGAAGACGCGGTTATCCACAGGCGTCGGCCCCGTCCTACCATTCGCCCGTGAGGCTCAGGCTGTACCTCGGCGCCGGCGTCGTATCAGGCATAGCCGCATACCTTCTGGGCGCGTCAGCGATGTGGAGCGTGGCGATCGGCGCCGTCGCACCCGCAGTCCTCGCCGCGGTGCCTCATTTCTTGCGCGGCGCATTCGTCGGCCTGAGCACCCGCGATGATGTCACCGCCACGATGTCCGGCACGGAGTTCGAGGACTACGTCGCCCGGGTCGTCCGGTCGTGCGGCGTTCCCGTGATCATGACGTCGATCACCGGTGACTGGGGCGTCGACATCATCGTCGGCAGACGGCCCAATCGCCTTGCGATTCAATGCAAGCGGCAATCACGCCCGGTCGGCACGAGCGCCGTTCAGGAAGTGGTGGCCGGCGCACCGATGCAGGATTGCGCCAGGACCATGGTTGTCACCAACCACGAATTCACGCGTGCGGCACGCAAACTCGCGGATTTGCACGGCTGCGAACTCGTCGGCCGATCCGAGCTGCCCCGGCTACGGTCGACGATCCGGCGCCTCACCGCATCTGCTTGAGCACTCCACGCACGGCGTCGACGGCGGTGTCGATCTCTTCCCGCGACACCGTCAACGCCGGCCGGAACCGCACGCTGTCGGGGCCGCTGGCGAGCATGATGACCCGTCGATCCCACAGCCGGCGGATCAGCTCGTCGCGCTCCGCGCTGCTCGGCAGGCTGAATGCGCACATCAGCCCGCGACCGCGAACGTCGAGCACCAATCCCGGGAAGTCGTCTGCCAGCCCCTCCAGCTGGTCCAGCAGATAGCGCCCCGCCTTGGCGGCGCGCACCATCAAATCGTCGGACTCGATGATCTCGAGGATGCGCCGTGACCGCACCATGTCGACAAGGTTGCCACCCCAGGTGGAGTTGATCCGCGAGCTGACGGCGAACACGTTGTCGCGCACCTCGTCGACGCGGCGGCCGGCCATGATGCCGCACACCTGTGTCTTCTTGCCGAAGGCGACGACGTCGGGCGCTACTCCCAATTGCTGGTAGGCCCAGCCGGTTCCGGTCAGGCCGCAGCCCGTCTGCACCTCGTCGAAGATCAGCAGCGCATCGAACTCGTCGCACAGTTCGCGCATCGCGGCGAGGAACTGCGGACGGAAATGCCGGTCGCCGCCCTCACCCTGGATCGGCTCGGCGATGAAGCAGGCGATGTCGTGCGGGTGCGCCTCGAACGCCGCGCGCGCCTGTGCCAACGACTCCGCCTCGACCGCATCCATGTCGACACCGGGTCGGATGTACGGCGCGTCGATACGCGGCCAGTCGAACTTCGGGAACCTGGCGACCTTGTTGGGGTCGGTGTTGGTCAGCGACAGCGTGTACCCGCTGCGGCCGTGGAATGCGCCGCGCAGGTGCAGCACCTTGGTGCCGAGCTCCGGATCGAGGCCGCGGGCCTCGTTGTGCCTGCTCTTCCAGTCGAAGGCCGCCTTCAGCGCGTTCTCGACGGCCAGCGCTCCGCCATCGACGAAGAACAGGTGCGGCAAACCCGGGTCGCCGAGCACGCGGGCGAAGGTGGCGACGAAGCGGGCCATCGGCACGCTGTACACGTCGGAATTGCTCGGCTTGTTCACTGCTGCCTGCGCCAACTCGGCGCGGAAATCCTCGTCGTCGGCCAGTGCCGGGTGGTTCATGCCCAGTGCGGACGACGCGAAGAAAGTGAACATGTCGAGGTAGCGCTCACCGGTGCGGGCATCCACCAGATACGAGCCCGACGAGCGATCGATGTCGAGGACGAAGTCCAGCCCGTCGGCCAAAATGCTGCGGGCCAGCACGTCGCGGACGTCGTCGGGGCACAGGGCGGCATGTGTCAGGACGGCAGTCATGAAGCGATCTTAACAAATTTTTTACGGCTGAATGCCTGTCTGACCGCAACACTTACGGCACGAAGTCGCGTCCTTCGTAAAAAGTTTGTAAGATGATCGTGCTTCGAGTCCGCACGTTCGCCGCCGTCCGGATCCGTTGCAGCAAGTCTTCGAGCGCCCGCGCCGACGCCACTCGGACGAGCAGGATGTAGCTCTCTTCGCCCGCCACCGAGTGGCAAGCCTCGATTTCCTCGATGTGCTCGAGCCGGGCGGGCGCATCATCGGGTTGAGAAGGATCGAGAGGAGTGATTGCCACGAACGCGGACAGCATGTGCCCGATCGCTTCGGGGCTGATCCGGGCGCAATACCCGGTCACCACGCCGCGCGACTCCAGCCGGCGCACTCGGGACTGGACGGCCGACACCGACAGCCCGGCGGCGGCAGCAAGGTGGGCCAGCGTCGACCGTCCGTCTACGACCAGTTCGCGCGCAAGGATGCGGTCGATCTCATCGAGCGGTTCGCTCATTGCGGCACTGTATCCAAGGTGGCGACTCGCATGAACCGACGCTCCGGTTTTTGGGAAAGCTGGCAGCTGCGCGCCAAATTCGCCGCAGCACTGTCGCGCCTGTACGGCGTCGAGGTGCCTGCCTACAACACGCTGGTCGCGGTGGGCACCGAGGTGAACCGTGACGTCGTCACCGACGACCGGCTTGGCTCACTGGACCGGGTGACCGCCGAACGCCATGGCGCGATCCGCGTTGGCAGCGCGCGCGAACTCGCCGACGTCGCAGACCTGTTCTCGGCGTTCGGCATGTATCCGGTGGGCTTCTACGACCTGCGCGACGCGGCATCACCTGTTCCGGTGGTGTCCACCGCATTCCGGCCGATCGACACAGACCAATTGGCTCACAACCCGTTCCGGGTGTTCACGTCGATGCTGGCGACTTGCGATGCCCGCTTCTTCTCCTCCGACTTGCGCGCCCGGGTCGAGCGATTCGTCGGAGCGCGCCAGTTGTTCGACCCCGCACTGATCGCTGAGGCCAGGCGCATCGCGGCCGACGGTGGTGCCGACAGTGAGCGGGCGGAGAGGTTCATGGCCGCCGCGGTATCCACGTTCGCGCTCTCCCGCGAGCCGATCGACCGCGGCTGGCACGAGGAGCTGGCCAAGGTCTCGGCGGTGGCTGCCGACATCGCGGGCGTGAATACGACGCACATCAATCACCTGACGCCGCGAGTGCTCGACATCGACGAGTTGTACCGGCGGATGACCGCCCGCGGCATCACCATGATCGACGCCATTCAGGGCCCACCCGCCTGGCACGGCCCAAATGTGCTGTTGCGGCAGACGTCATTTCGCGCACTGGCGGAGCCGCGACGCTTCCGCGAGGCCGACGGCACGGTTTCCGAAGGCACGCTGCGGGTGCGCTTCGGTGAGGTCGAGGCGCGCGGCGTCGCACTGACACCGAAGGGCCGGGACCGCTACGACGCCGCGATGGCCGCTCCAGACCCCGCCGCGGCATGGGGCGAATACTTCCCCGCCACCGACGAGGAGATGGCGGCCGACCGGCTGGCCTACTACCACGGCGGAGATCCGTCGAAACCCGTTGTATACGAGGATTTCCTGCCTGACTCGGCGGCGGGCATCTTCCGGTCCAACCTCGATACCGATACCCAGGCGGCCGAGGCGGCCGATAATTCGGAGTACAGCCTTGAGTGGATGGCCGGACAGATCGGGCACCACATTCACGACCCATACGAGCTCTACGAGAAAGTCGCATCATCATGACCACCGTTCAGACCCCCCAGCTCCCGACGGCAGAGAACCTGCGCGCCCAGGCCCGTGACGCGCTGAACGCCGTCGGCGCGCGCGCCGACCTCGGGCAGCCGGGCGGCCACGGCCTGCAGGCGAGCACGCCGATCACCGGTGAGGTGCTGTTCACCGTCGCCGAGACGACTGCCGAACAGGCTGAAGCCGCGATAGCCGAAGCCGCGCAAGCGTTTACGACATGGCGCACCACCCCGGCTCCAGTCCGAGGAGCACTGGTTGCCCGCCTCGGCGAGCTGCTCGTCGAGCACAAGGCCGATCTCGCCACACTCGTCACCATCGAGGCAGGCAAGATCACCTCCGAGGCCCTCGGCGAGGTGCAGGAGATGATCGACATCTGCGAGTTCGCGGTCGGCCTGTCACGACAGCTCTACGGCAAGACCATCGCCTCAGAGCGCCCAGGCCACCGGTTGATGGAGACCTGGCATCCGCTCGGCGTCGTGGGTGTGATCACCGCGTTCAACTTCCCCGTCGCGGTCTGGTCGTGGAATACCGCGATCGCCCTGGTATGCGGTGACACCGTCGTGTGGAAGCCGTCGGAGCTGACCCCCTTGACGGCGCTGGCGTGCCAAGCGCTGATTGAACGGGCCGCCGACGACGTGGGTGCGCCGCGAGAGATCAGCCGGCTCGTCCAGGGTGGGCGCGAGGTCGGCGAGCGGCTCGTCGACGATCCTCGGGTGGCGCTGCTCAGCGCGACGGGCTCTGTGCGGATGGGCCAGCAGGTCGGTCCGCGGGTGGCGCAGAGGTTCGGCAAGGCGCTCCTCGAACTGGGCGGCAACAACGCCGCGATCGTCACCCCGTCGGCCGACCTCGACCTCGCCGTGCGGGGCATCGTGTTTTCGGCGGCGGGCACCGCGGGCCAGCGGTGCACGACATTGCGCAGGCTGATCGTGCAGTCGTCGGTCGCCGACGAGCTGGTCGAGCGCATCATCAACGCGTATCGCCAGCTGCCGATCGGCGACCCGGCGGCCGAGGGCACGCTGGTCGGTCCGCTGATTCATGAGACGGCTTATCGCGACATGGTGCGGGCCCTCGAGCAGGCCCGCGCCGACGGCGGTGAGGTGTTCGGCGGCGAGCGCCATGACGTCGGCGACGAATGCGCCTACTACGTCGCACCCGCGGTGGTGCGGATGCCGACGCAGACCGAGGTCGTGCACAACGAAACGTTCGCACCGATCCTCTACGTGCTGACCTACGATGGCCTCGACGAGGCGATCTCACTCAACAACGCTGTACCGCAGGGACTTTCCTCGGCGATCTTCACGCTCGACGTGCGGGAGGCGGAGCGGTTCATGGCGGCGGACGGGTCGGACTGCGGCATCGCCAACGTCAACATCGGCACCTCGGGCGCGGAGATCGGCGGGGCGTTCGGCGGGGAGAAGCAGACCGGTGGCGGTCGCGAGTCGGGTTCGGATGCGTGGAAGGCCTATATGCGCCGGGCCACCAACACCGTCAACTTCTCCTCAGAGTTGCCGCTGGCGCAGGGAGTGCACTTCGGGTAACGGTTGCCGCAGGCGTTTTGATGCGGCACATGCGGGTCACTCTAGGACCATGCGAAACACCAATCCCAGCATCAGTAGCGACGATGCTCGGGCTGCCTGACGCCATTCGCGCCTGCCTGTTCGACCTCGACGGGGTGCTGACCGACACCGCGAGTGTGCACAGGAAAGCCTGGAAAGCGATGTTCGACGCGTACCTGCGGACGCGTGCGGACCGGACCGGAGACAAATTCGTCGAATTCGACGCCGAGGACGACTATCTGGACTACATCGACGGCAAGAGGCGTGAGGACGGGGTCCGCTCGTTTCTGGCAGCCCGTGGGATCACGCAGCCGGAAGGCGAGCCGGACGACAAGCCGTCGGCCGAGACGGTGTACGGCTTGGGCAACCGCAAGAACGAACGGTTTCAACAGGCGATCCGTCAGGACGGGGTCAAGGTGTTCGAGGGTTCGCGCCGCTATCTCGAGGCGGTCACCGCCGCCGATTTGGCAGTGGCGGTCGTGTCGTCGAGCTCCAACACCCGCGAGGTGCTGGAGGTCACCGGGCTGGACAAGTTCATCCAGCAGCGGGTGGACGGCGTGACGATGCAGCAGGAGGACATCCCTGGCAAGCCGGCCCCCGACTCGTTCCTGCGGGCGGCCGAGTTGCTTGGCGTCAAACCGGCCGCGGCGACTGTCTTCGAAGACGCGTTGGCCGGAGTCGAGGCGGGCAGGCGCGGGAACTTCGGATGCGTGGTCGGTGTTGATCGCGTGGGTCAGAAAGAAGCGTTGCGCCGCAACGGCGCCGACATCGTCGTGACGGACCTCGCCGAATTGCTGGCGAAGCGATGATCCCCGAACAAACCTTCCCGGTCGAGCCCTGGCACGTGCGTGAGACCAGGCTGGATCTCAATCTGCTTGCTCAATCGGAGTCGTTGTTCGCGTTGTCCAACGGCCATATCGGGCTGCGCGGCAACCTCGACGAGGGCGAGCCGTACGGGCTGCCGGGAACCTACCTCAACTCGTTCTACGAGACCCGCCCGCTGCCGTACGCCGAAGCCGGATACAGCTATCCGGAGGACGGCCAATCGGTCGTCGACGTCACCAACGGCAAGATTCTGCGCCTGCTCGTCGACGACGAACCGTTCGACGTGCGATACGGCGATCTGGAAGCACACGAACGCGTGCTCGACATGCGCGCGGGCACGCTGAGCCGCAACGTGTGCTGGACGTCTCCGGCGGGAAAGCAGGTGAAGGTCCGTTCGACGCGGCTGGTGTCACTTGCCCAGCGCGGTGTGGCGGCAATCGAGTACGTGGTGGAGGCTGTCGGCGAATTCGCGCTTGTCACTGTGCAATCCGAGCTCGTCGCCAACGAGGACCAACCGCAGCCGTCCGCCGATCCACGGGTCGCCGCGGTGTTGCTGAATCCGTTGGAGGCGGTACAGCACGACGCGAGCGACCGAGGAGCGCTGCTCGTGCACCGGACTCGAAGCAGCCGCTTGATGATGGCTGCTGCGATGGAACATCATGTCGACGTGCCGGGCCGCGTCGAAGTGAGCACCGAAGCCGGTGAGGATTGGGCGCGCACGACCGTCATCTGCGGGTTGCGCGCCGGGCAGCGGCTGCGGATCGTCAAGTATCTCGGATACGGGTGGTCGAGCCTGCGCTCGCGACCGGCGTTGCGCGACCAGGTGCTCGGCGCGGTAGCGGGTGCTCAGTACTGCGGATGGGAGGGTCTGCTGAAGGCGCAACGCGACTATCTGGACGAATTCTGGGACTGTGCGGACGTCGAGGTGGAGGGTGACGCCGATTGCCAGCAGGCGGTGCGCTTCGGTCTGTTCCACGTACTGCAGGCCAGTGCGCGCGCCGAACGCCGCGCGATCCCGGGAAAAGGCCTGACCGGCACCGGCTATGACGGCCACACTTTCTGGGACACCGAGGGTTTCGTTCTTCCCGTGCTCACCTATACCGCGCCGTATGCCGCTGCGGATGCGTTGCGCTGGCGGGCGTCGACGCTGGATCTCGCCCGTGACCGCGCGGCCGAGCTGGACCTCGCGGGCGCCGCCTTTCCGTGGCGAACGATCCGAGGGGAGGAGTGCTCGGCATACTGGCCGGCGGGCACGGCGGCCTGGCATATCAACGCCGATATCGCAATGGCCTTCGAACGGTATCGCATTGTCACAGGCGATGATTCGCTGGAAGCCGATTGCGGTCTGAACGTACTGGTCGAAACCGCCCGGCTGTGGATGTCGTTGGGCCATCACGACCGGCACGGAGTCTGGCATCTCGACGGTGTCACGGGCCCCGACGAGTACACCGCCGTCGTGCGCGACAATGTCTTCACCAATCTCATGGCTGCACACAACCTTCGCACCGCGGGGCAGGCGTGTGATCGACACCCCGACGCGGCCCTGGCGCTCGGCGTCGATTCGGAGGAAACCGCCGGCTGGCGCGATGCTGCCGCGGCGGCGCACATCCCGTTCGACGAGGAACTCGGCATACACGAACAGTGCGAGGGTTTCACCAACCTGCGGGAGTGGAACTTCACCGGGAACACGTCGTATCCGCTGCTGCTGCACGAGCCGTATGTGCGGCTGTACCCGTCGCAGGTCGTCAAGCAGGCCGATCTCGAGCTCGCGATGCACTGGCGCAGCACCGAGTTCACGCCTGAACAGAAGGCCCACAACGTCGACTACTACGAGCGGCGCACCACCAGGGACTCGTCCCTGTCGGCATGCACACAGGCGGTGATGTGCGCCGAGGTGGGCCACCTGGAACTGGCCCACGACTACCTCTACGAAGCGGCGCTGATCGATCTGCGCGACCTGCAGCACAATACTCGCGACGGGCTTCACGTGGCATCGCTGGCCGGAGCGTGGACAGCGTTGGTCGCGGGCTTCGGTGGACTGCGAGACGATGATGGTGAGCTCGCCCTCGATCCGCAGCTGCCGGATGGCATCTCGCGATTACGGTTTCGGCTGCGTTGGAAGAGCTTTCGACTGACCGTCGACGCCGACCATGACGAAGTCACTTACACCCTCCGCGACGGGCCGGACCACATGCTGACGATTCGCCATGCCTGCGAGCGGCTCGATCTGCACACCGGCGCCCCGAAGACGGTCGCTGTGCAACGCCGCACGCCGCTGTTGCCACCGCCGTCACAACCGCCCGGCCGCGAACCGGTTCGCCGGCCGGGTTAAACCGCGTGCGCCCGTCCTCGCTGGCGCGGAACCATTCTCAGGCATACGTTTGGTACCGGGGGCTAGACCATGGAACAGCTGATGAGCGCAAAGGTCGTCAATTTCGCCAGCCACATCGATCCGGCGACGATCGAGCAGGCGAATCAGACGGCGGCCCTTTCGTTCGTGTATCCCCACGTCGCGTTGATGCCCGATGCACACGTCGGCAAGGGCGCAGCCGTCGGGACGGTGATCCCGACGCTCGGCGCTGTCATCCCGGCGGCCGTCGGCGTCGACATCGGCTGCGGCATGATCGCCGCACGGACGCGTTTCACCGCAAGCGACATCGCGGGGAAAGACCTGGCACGGCTGCGCAGTTCGATCGAATCAGCCATCCCGTTGAGCGCAGGCAACTACAACCGGTCGTTGGCGCTGTTCGAGTTCACACAGGGCCGCCTCGATCAGCTCGAGCAGCTGGCCACCGACAGCGGCGTCGATCTTTCGCACTCGCCGAAATGGAAGGTGCAGCTGGGAACTCTCGGCGGCGGAAACCATTTCATCGAACTGTGCGTCGACGCCGAGGATGCGGTGTGGATGTTCTTGCACTCCGGGTCGCGCGGCGTCGGCCACAAGATCGCCACGCATTACATCAACGTCGCCAAGGCGCTGTGCGCGAAACGAGGTGTGTCGCTGCCCAATTCCGATCTCGCGTTCCTGGAGGAAGGCACCGCGGCGTTCGCCGACTATATCGACGGACTCCACTGGGCCCAGCAGTTCGCGCTGGCGAACCGCGAGGAGATGATGGACCGATTCCGTCGGCAGTTCGCAAACTGGATGCGGGTTGACCCGGCGGACGTCGAGGCGGAGCGCATCAACGCTCACCACAACTATTCTGTGCCAGAGCGTCACGGGGACAAGGAAGTGTGGGTCACCCGCAAGGGCGCCGTCGACGCCCACCATGGCGTCATGGGGGTCATCCCGGGCTCGATGGGCACCCGCTCGTACATCGTGCGCGGCAAAGGCAATCCTGCCGCGCTGTGTAGTGCCCCGCACGGGGCGGGCAGGCGATTCTCCAGAACCGAGGCCAGGCGCCGGTTCACGGCTGCCGATCTGGCAGAGCGAATGGAGGGCATCGAGTACCGCCACGGTGAGCAGTGGGTGGACGAGATACCGGACGCGTACAAGTCCATCGACGTTGTCATGGAGGACTCGAAGGAGCTCGTCGAGGTGGTGACGAGCCTGCGGCAGGTCGTCAACGTCAAGGGCACCTGAGCGTGCCAACCTCCGGCGCTGTTTGACATGTGTTGACTAAGCTGGGGGCATGGCTGAGTCCAGACGTCGGCTGTCCCCCGACGACCGCCGCAACGAGCTGCTGGCGTTGGGCGCGGAGGTCTTCGGCCAGCGCCCGTACGACGAGGTACGCATCGATGAGATCGCCGAGCGTGCCGGCGTTTCGCGGGCGCTGATGTACCACTACTTCCCGGACAAGCGGACGTTCTTCGCGGCTGTCGTGCACGCCGAGGGTGAGCGACTCTTCGAGGCCACCAACACCCTGCCAGAGCCGGGGAAAAACCTGTTCGACCAGGTACGTGAGGGTGTGCTGGCGTACGTGCGCTACGACGAGGAGCACCCGCACGGGGCGTGGGCCGCCTACGTCGGCATGGGCCGCTCGGATCCGGTGTTGCGTGGCATCGAGGACATCGACAACGACCGTCAGGCCGACCGGATCCTCAGCCGCATCGCCGGCGCGGTCGGTGGGGGCATGGACTCCAAGGTCGAGCGCGACCTACGGGTCACCGTCTACGGCTGGCTGGCTTTCACGTTCGAGATGTGCAGGCAGCGCTTGATCGACCCGTCGATCGACGCCGGATACGCCGCGGACGCCTGTGCGCACGCCTTGTTGGACGCGATCGGGCGGGTGCCGGACATCCCGTCCGCTCTGGGCGAAGCCGTCGCGCCCGAGCATCGATGATTTTTGTCGGTGCTCGTTGGCACCATGGCTAGATGACCTCCGACCCGCTTCAGCGGTTCAGCGCGCTGACCCGCGAGTGGTTCACCGGCACCTTCGCGGCGCCGACGGCCGCGCAGGCGGAGGCGTGGTCGGCTATCGCCGATGGCGACAACACGCTGGTGATCGCACCCACCGGCTCCGGCAAGACGCTGGCCGCGTTCCTGTGGGCCATCGACAGGCTCGCCTCGTCGGAGCCCAGACCGGCGCGCGCCGGCACCCGGGTGCTGTATGTGTCGCCGCTGAAGGCGCTGGCGGTCGACGTGGAGCGCAACCTGCGCACCCCGTTGACCGGCATCGGCCGGGTCGCGGAGCGCCGCGGTGTGCCCGCACCGGACATCAGCGTCGGCGTCCGCTCCGGTGACACTCCGCCCGCACAGCGGCGCACGCTGATCACCAATCCCCCGGACATCCTGATCACCACGCCGGAGTCGTTGTTCCTGATGCTGACGTCCGCGGCGCGCGAGACGCTGGCCGAGGTGCAGACGATCATCGTGGACGAGGTGCACGCCGTCGCGGGCACCAAACGCGGCGCGCACCTGGCCCTGTCACTGGAACGGCTCGACCAGCTGTTGGCCACGCCCGCTCAGCGTATCGGGCTGTCGGCGACCGTCCGGCCTCCCGAAGAAGTCGCGCGATTCCTGTCGGGGCAGGCGAAGACCACGATCGTCGCGCCGCCGGCGGCCAAGACATTCGATCTGTCGGTACAGGTCCCAGTCCCGGACATGGCGAATCTGGATAACAACACCATCTGGCCCGACGTCGAGGCACGCATCGTCGACCTGATCGAGGCTCACCGCAGCTCGATCGTGTTCGCCAACTCGCGACGGCTGGCCGAGCGACTCACCTCACGGCTCAACGAGATTCACGCCGAGCGGTCGGGTGTCGAACTGCCGTCGTCTCACAACGAACAGGTGGGCGGCGGAGCGCCGGCGGCGATCATGGCCAGCGGCCAGTCCCACGGAGCGCCGACGCTCTTGGCGCGAGCGCATCACGGTTCTGTCAGCAAGGAGCAGCGCGCCCAGGTCGAGGACGACCTCAAGAGCGGACGCCTGCGCGCCGTCGTCGCCACCTCGAGTCTCGAACTGGGCATCGACATGGGAGCGGTCGATCTGGTGATCCAGGTCGAGGCGCCGCCGTCGGTCGCCAGCGGCCTGCAGCGCATCGGCCGCGCCGGTCATCAGGTCGGCGAGATCTCCCAAGGCGTGCTGTTTCCCAAGCACCGCACGGACCTGATCGGGTGCGCGGTGACCGTGCAGCGGATGCTCGCCGGCGAGATCGAGACCATGCATGTGCCGACCAACCCGCTCGACGTGCTCGCCCAGCACACCGTGGCGGCCTGTGCGCTGGAGCCGATCGACGCCGACCGCTGGTTCGACGCCGTGCGCCGCAGCGCGCCGTTCGCGACGTTGCCGCGCAGCGCATTCGAGGCGACGCTGGACCTGCTGTCGGGCAAGTACCCGTCCACCGAGTTCGCCGAACTGCGCCCGCGGCTGGTCTATGACCGGGACGCGGGCACACTGACCGCGCGCCCGGGTGCACAGCGACTCGCGGTGACCTCCGGCGGCGCGATCCCGGACCGCGGCCTGTTCACCGTCTACCTGGCCACCGACGCCGAAAAGCCGTCACGGGTAGGCGAACTCGATGAAGAGATGGTCTACGAGTCCCGGCCCGGCGACGTGATCTCGCTGGGGGCGACCAGTTGGCGCATCACCGAGATCACCCACGACCGAGTGCTCGTGATACCGGCGCCTGGACAACCTGCCCGGTTGCCATTCTGGAAGGGCGACGGGGTAGGCAGGCCGGCCGAACTGGGTGCAGCAGTGGGTGCGTTCACGGGCGAGCTGGCACGGCTCGGCCGCGACGAGTTCATCGAGCGTTGCCGCGCAATGGGTTTCGACGAGTTCGCGTCCGACAATCTGTGGCAGCTACTGGACGACCAGCGACAGGCCACCGGCACGGTTCCGAGCGACATCACGTTCGTCGTCGAGCGGTTCCGCGACGAGCTCGGCGACTGGCGGGTGATCCTGCATTCCCCCTACGGGCTTCGGGTGCACGGACCGCTTGCGCTGGCGGTGTCACGACGGCTTCGAGAGCGTTACGGCATCGAGGAGAAGCCGACGGCCTCCGACGACGGCATCATCGTGCGGCTGCCCGACACCGAAGACGCTGCGCCGGGAGCCGATCTGTTTGTGTTCGACGCCGACGAGATCGAACCGATCGTCACCGCGGAAGTCGGCGGCTCGGCACTGTTCGCCTCGCGGTTCCGCGAATGCGCCGCCCGCGCACTGCTTCTGCCGCGACGCCATCCGGGTAAGCGGTCGCCGCTGTGGCATCAACGGCAGCGCGCCGCACAGCTGCTCGACGTCGCCCGCAAGTACCCCGACTTCCCGATCGTGCTCGAGGCGGTTCGGGAATGCCTGCAGGACGTCTACGACGTGCCCGCGCTCACCGAGCTGATGAATCGCGTTGCGCAGCGCCGGTTGCGGGTCGTCGAAGTGGAGACCGCAACCCCGTCGCCGTTCGCGGCGTCGCTGTTGTTCGGCTACGTCGGCGCATTCATGTACGAGGGCGACAGCCCGCTGGCCGAGCGGCGCGCCGCGGCGCTCTCGTTGGACAGCGTGCTGCTTGCCGAGTTGCTCGGCCGTGTCGAGTTGCGGGAGCTGCTTGATACACAGGTCATCGCGAGCACCACGCAGCAGCTGCAACACCTCAGCTCCGACCGGCTGGCGCGCGACGCCGAGGGCATCGCGGATCTGCTGCGCGTGCTGGGCCCGATGACCGAACAAGAGATCGCCGACCGCTGTACCACGACAGAAGTGGGCGGTTGGCTCGATGGTTTACAGGCCGCCAAACGTGCGTTGCGAGTGTCGTTCGCCGATCAAACCTGGTGGGCAGCAGTCGAAGACATCGGCCTGCTGCGTGACGGCGTCGGGGTGGCAGTGCCTGTGGGGGTGCCCACCGCCTTCACCGAATCGGTGGCCGACCCGCTCGGCGAGCTGCTCGGCCGCTATGCCCGCACCCACGGACCGTTCACCACTCACGACGCCGCGGCCCGGTTCGGCCTCGGGCTGCGGGTCAGCGCTGACGTGCTGGGACGCATGGCCATCGACGGCCGCCTGATACGGGGTGAGTTCACCGATTCGGCAGACGGTGAGCAGTGGTGTGACGCCGACGTTTTGAAGATCCTGCGGCGGCGTTCGCTGGCGGCGCTGCGAGCACAGGTCGAGCCCGTCAGCACGGCCGCCTACGGTCGCTTCCTGCCGTCCTGGCAACAGGTCGGGTCGCACAATTCGGGCATCGACGGCCTGGCCGCCGTGATCGATCAGTTGGCAGGGGTGCCCATCCCGGCTTCGGCGGTCGAGTCGCTGGTGTTCGGGCAGCGGGTGCGCGACTACCAGCCCGCGATGCTCGACGAACTTCTCGCGGCGGGCGAGGTCACCTGGTCGGGGGTGGGCCAGATCGGCGGTGGCCCTTCTGGTTCAGATGGCTGGATCGCGTTCCATCCCGCCGAGTCCGCTCCGATGACGCTGGCCGCGCCGACCGAGATCGAGTTCACCGACATCCATCGCGCGATCATGGCCACGCTCGGTGGCGGCGGCGCCTACTTCTTCCGCCAGCTCGCCGACGGCGATTCGGAACAGTACAAACAGGCAGCCAGACAAGCACTGTGGGAGTTGGTTTGGGCAGGCTGGATCACCGGCGACACGTTCGCGCCGGTGCGCGCGATGCTGACAGGCACGCGCCGGTCGACCGGCCGCCGCAGCGCTCCGGCACACCGGCAACGGCAACGTCCACCACGGTTGAGCCGCTACAGCGTCGCGCATGCACAAGCCCGCAGCCCGGACCCGACGGTCGCAGGCCGGTGGTCGGCGCTACCCGCTGCCGAGCCCGAGTCGACCGTACGGGCGCACTTCCAGGCAGAGCAGTTGCTCAACCGCTACGGCGTGCTGACCAAGGGCGCGGTCGGCGCTGAAGAGGTGCCCGGCGGTTTCGCCATGTTGTACAAGGTGCTGACCGCCTTCGAGGAGGCAGGCCGGTGCCAGCGGGGTTATTTCGTCGAGTCGTTGGGCGGGGCCCAGTTCGCGGTCGCCTCAACCGTCGACAGGCTGCGGTCCTACCTCGACGGCGTCGACCCGGAGCGCCGCGAGTACCACGCGGTCGTGCTGGCGGCTGCCGATCCCGCCAATGCCTACGGCGCCGCACTGCCGTGGCCGTCAAAGAAGGTGGCCGATGAGGACGTGTCGCACCGGCCCGGTCGCAAGGCGGGCGCGCTGGTGGCAGTCGTCGACGGTGAGCTGGCCTGGTTCCTCGAACGCGGCGGCCGCTCACTGCTGAGCTTCACCGACGACACCGAGGCACATGCGGCGGCCGCGGCGGCGCTGTCCGATCTGGTGAGCGGCGGGCGCATCGGATCCCTTCTCGTCGAGAAGGTCAATGGCGTGCCGGTGCTGGAAGCGGTCGCCGAAGGCGAGCGCGCCGCGGTGCAGAACGCGCTGATCGGCGCCGGGTTCGCTCGCACGCCGCGAGGCCTGCGACTCCGGTGATGTGGGAACTCCCACGCGGCGAGTACCGTTTCAGTCGCTTATGACTGCAGCCCGGATAACCACACCCTTCGGTTTCTCGTCGACGGCCGCGGAGGTCATCGCCGGAGTCGATCTGTCCGGTAAGCGGGCCATCGTGACCGGCGCGTCGTCGGGTATCGGTGTCGAGACCGCGCGGGCACTGGCGGATGCAGGTGCGGCGGTCACACTCGCCGTCCGCAACACCGAGGCCGGCGAACGAGTGGCCGCGGAGATCCGGGATAGCACCGGCAACAGCGCCGTCACCGTCGGCGCGCTGGATCTGTCGGATCTGACCAGCGCCCGCGCCTTCGCCGCGGCGTGGAGCGGGCCGCTCGACATCCTGGTCAACAACGCAGGCGTGATGGCCATTCAAGAGCTGACGATATCCGCGAGCGGCCACGAAATGCAGTTCGCGACAAACCATCTCGGGCATTTCGCGCTCGCACTCGGCCTGCACGACGCGCTCGCCGCTGCCGACTCCGCCCGCATCGTGGCGGTGAGCTCCGGCGGGCACCTGCGCTCGCCGGTGGTGTTCGACGACATCGACTACGCCTTCCGCGACTACGACCCGTTCGGCGCCTACGGCCAGTCGAAGACCGCCAACGTGCTGTTCGCCGTCGAGGCAACCCGCCGGTGGAGCGCCGACGGCATCGTCGCCAACGCGGTGATGCCGGGCGGGATCGCCACCCCGCTGCAGCGGCACCTGCCCTCGCATTACGCCGCTGACGCACTCGACGCGTTCCGGGCGGCGGGTACCGACTTCAAGACGGTCGAGCAGGGTGCCGCCACCTCGGTGCTGCTCGCCGCTTCGCCACTGCTGGAAGGTGTGGGCGGTCGGTACTTCGAGAACTGCAACGAGGCCGTGCAGGTCGAGCGTCGCGGCAAGCCCGGCCAGGGCGGTGTGGCACCGTATGCCCTCGACCCGGCCAACGCCGAACGGCTGTGGGAACTCTCGCTGAAGTTGATTCAATGAGATATGCCTGAAGGCGATACCGTCTGGCACACCGCCACCATCCTGCGTGATGCGCTAGCCGGTAATACACTGACGCGATGCGACGTCCGGGTGCCGAAATTCGCCACCATGGACCTGACCGGCCAAGTCGTCGACGAAGTGATCAGCCGGGGCAAGCATCTGTTCATCCGTGTCGGCCATTCCAGCATTCACTCGCATCTGAAGATGGAGGGCAGCTGGAAGGTCAACCCGCTAAGCAAGCCGAGCAGGGCCGGCTACCGGATCCGGATCATCTTGGAGGCGGGCGACATTCAGGCGGCGGGCATCGATCTGGGCCTGCTCGAAGTGCTTGAGCGTGACCACGATATGGACGCGGTTGCCCACCTTGGTCCCGATCTTCTCGGTGACGACTGGGACCCGCATGTTGCGGCCGCGAACCTGGTCGCCGACCCTATCCGCGCGCTATCGGACGCACTGCTCGACCAGCGGGTGATGGCAGGCGTCGGAAACGTCTACTGCAACGAACTGTGCTTCATCACCGGCCACCTGCCCACCGCTTCCGTCACTGACGTCAAGGACCCGCTGCGGATGGTGCAGCGGGCCAGGGACATGTTGTGGCTCAACCGCTCTCGGTGGAATCGCACCACGACCGGGGACACCCGCGGCGGCCGTGAGCTGTGGGTCTACGGCCGCCGCGGTAAGCCATGCCGCCGGTGCGGCACGCCGATCCGGTCAAACTCCGGCGGGGACCGCGTCACCTACTGGTGCCCGGTTTGTCAGACGTGATGGCAGCGCCAGCTTGACGATCTTGCGGACCACCGTCGCGAACTGCTTCGGCAGCGGACCCATGTTGTACGGCACGCCGTAGCGCTCGCAGATCTCACGCACCTCTTCGGAGATCTCGGCATGGCGGTGCGCCGGGATGTCGGGAAACAGGTGGTGCTCGATCTGGAACGACAGGTTGCCGCTCAGGATGTGAAAGAGCTTGCCGCCGGTCAGGTTTGCCGATCCGAGGATCTGGCGGAAGTACCACATCCCGCGTGTCTCGGCCTTGGTCTCCTCGATGGAGAATTCCTGGACGTCCTCGGGGAAGTGGCCGCAGAAGATGATCATGAACGACCAGACGTTGCGGATCAGGTTGGCGGTCAGGTTGCCTGCGAACACCCACGGCGCGAACAGCCCCGCCAGCAGCGGGAAGGCAACATAGTCCTTGAGCGCCTGCCGCTTGGTCTTGCGCCAGATGCCCTCGAGGATTTCGCGCTTGTCCGCGAACGTGATCTGGCCGGCGCGGATGCGTTCGGTCTCCATCTCGTGCAGCGCAACGCCGTACTGGAACAGCACCATCAGCAGGAACGCATAGATCGGGTTGCCGAGGAAGTAGGGCCGCCACTTCTGGTCCTCGCTCATCCGCAGGATGCCATACCCGATGTCGCGGTCCATCCCGACGATGTTCGTGTAGGTGTGGTGCATGTAGTTGTGCGAGTGGCGCCACTGGTCACCAGGGCAGGCGGTGTCCCATTCGAACCCGCGGCTGGAGATCGCCGGATCGCCCATCCAGTCGTACTGGCCGTGCATCACGTTGTGGCCGATCTCCATGTTGTCGATGATCTTGCTCAGGCCCAGCATCGCCGTGCCTGCCAACCAGAACGGCGGGAAGATGCCGCCGAACAGCAGCACGCGCCCGCCGACCTCGAGGCCGCGCTGCGCCTTGATGATCCGGCGGATGTATGTGGCGTCACGCTCGCCGAGATCGGCGATCACGCGTTCCTTCAGTGCGTCGAGCTCGCGGCCGAACGCCTCGGCCTGCTCGGGGGTCATCGTGACGGTCCTGCCTGCGACGGTCTTCTGGAGCGTCTTCGGGGCAGGAGCGGTAGTGACAGTCATGTCGAACTCCTTCCGTTAGAGCGCGATGTCGACGTCGCCGACGGGGACGGTCACGCAGATCTGCACGTCCTCCTGTTCGGCGCTCGACACCGCTTGAGTGATGAGGTTGCGCACCGCGCCGCGGGTTTTGCGGCGGGTGCAGCTGTGGCAAATGCCCATCCGGCATCCGCTTTCGGGGGTCAGGCCTGCGGCCTCCGCCTGCTCAAGCAGCGGCCGGCCATCGTCCTCCAGCTCGATGCCGCTGTCTGTGAGGGACACCCGGCCACCGGAGGCCTCGGCAGGGACGTCGAACACGGGCGGAACGAAGCTTTCCGAGCGCACGTTCGCGCAATGCTCGCGCACGGCCGCTACCAAAGCCGTTGGGCCGCAGACGAACACCGCGTCAGGCTCGGGTATCGCGGCGGCCAGGTGCGCGGGACCGAACCTGCCCTCGAGGTCGGAGCCTGCCGTAGCACGGGTGTAGCCGTGCATTACCCGAACATCAGGCATGGCGGCGAGTTCGTCGTGGTAGCACGCTTCGTCGGCGGACCGCGCGTAGTGGATGAATGCGATCTCGCCGGGGAAGGCCTCGGCGCGCAGTGTGCGCAGCATCGACATCACCGGGGTGATGCCGCTGCCGCCGGACACGAACAGGATGCGCCGCGGCCGCTGCACCGGGAGCACGAAGTCGCCGCCGACGGAGTCGAGGCCCACGACCATGCCGGGCCGGGCGTGTTCGCAGAGGTAGGCGGAGACCAAGCCGCCGTCGTGACGGCCCACGGTCAGCTCGATATGCGGGGCGCCCTCGGCGCTCGCAGGCGAGTAGGGCCGGGTGCGGCGGCGCCCGTCGATCTCGACCGTGAGGTTGATGTGCTGGCCGGCGCGAAAGCCGGGGGACGCCCGGTTGGGCTCGAGGGTCAGGGTGACGCTGCGCGGGGTCTGCCGCCGCACCGCGACGATCTTGGCCCGGGCATCTCCCGAGGTCCAAGTCGGGGCGACGAGCTCGGTGTACCGGTCCACGCCGTGGGGTCCGGTCAGCAGGTCGACCAGCGGTGATCGCAGCACCCTGTCCCGCAGTCTCGGGTTCAGAGTTTGAGTGAACATACGTACACCGTGCGGCACGTGACGCGGCGGCGTCAATCGATTCGAGCAGGTTGTGGTAGGTTTCACACAGTGAACAGTCGTATGCCCAGTTCACGAACGAGCAGATCTGGCCGTTCGAGTAGGTCGCGCTCCCGTGACACCCTGTCGCGTGAGGAGCGCAAGGAAGCCACCCGGCGGGCCATCGTCGCGTCGGCGCTGAAGCTGCTCGAGGACCGCAGCTTCGCCGCGCTGAGCCTGCGTGAGGTCACCCGGGAGGCCGGCATCGTGCCGGCGGCGTTCTACCGGCATTTCGAGTCGATGGAGGCACTCGGGCTCGTGCTGATCGACGAGTCGTTCCGCAGGCTGCGCGACATGCTGCGCGCCGCCCGCGCAGGCAAGCTGGATCCGAAGCGCGTCATCGAATCCTCGGTCGACATCCTCATCGACGGCGTCAACGAAGATCGCGAACACTGGCGCTTCATCGGCCGTGAACGCTCCAGCGGCGTCACAGTGCTGCGCTACGCGATCCGCACCGAAATCCGGTTGATCACTTCGGAGTTGGCGATCGACCTGGCCCGGTTCCCCGGGCTGAACACGTGGAGCGGCGAGGATCTCAACATCCTGGCCAGCCTGTTCGTGAACTCGATGATCGTGATCGCCGAGGCCATCGAGGACGCCAAGGACCCGGCCGCGATCGAGGAAATCAAGCGCATCGCGGTCAAGCAGCTGCGGATGATCACCGTCGGCGTCAGCGGGTGGCGCAGCGCGGGTTAACGTGAGCCGCATGCCGCACCTCGACCTGGCCTACCCGCGTCCCGACATCGCAGTGCTGACACTGAACCGGCCCGAGAAGCTGAACGCGCTGAACTACGAGCTCGTCGAGGAGTTGCACGCCGCTCTTGACAGCATCGCCGCCAACAACGACTGCCGCGTCGTGGTGCTCACCGGGGCCGGGCGGGGTTTCTGCTCGGGCCTGGACCTGACCGACCCGAACCCGTCGCAGGCGGGCGGCGGCACCGAGTTCCCCCGGTCCGGCATGCGGTGGCAGGAGCGCATCGCCAACCTCACCGCACGGATCCACCGTCTCCGGCAGCCGGTGATCGCCGCGGTGAACGGTCCCGCCTACGGCGGTGGGTTCGGCATCGTGATGGCATGCGATATCCGGCTCGCCTCGGCATCGGCGCGGTTCTGCACACAGTTCATCAAGCTCGGCCTCGGCGGCTGTGACATCGGGGTCAGCTACACGCTGCCCCGCATCATCGGCGCGGGCGCGGCGTTCGACCTGATCCTCACGGCGCGCGTCGTCGACGCCGACGAGGCGCAGCGGTTGGGCATCGTCTCGCGATTGTCGGAATCGGTGGTCGACGACGCGCTGGCCATAGCCGAAACGCTCTGCGGCTATGGCAAATTCGGGCTGGAGTCGACCAAGCAAGTGTTGTGGGCGAACCTCGAGGCGTCGAGCCTGGAGGCGGCGCTGCACGTGGAGAACCGCAGCCAGATCCTGGCGTCGACCAGCGGGGAGATGCTCGAGGCGGCTAACGCGGTGTTGCCCCGCCGTCAGCGATGATGACCTGCCCTGTGATGTAACTGCCGGCGTCGGACGTCAACAGCAGTGCGGCGCCGACCATTTCGTCGGGCGTGGCCAGCCGCTTCATCAGCGTCCCACCGACCATTCCGGCGATCATTTCCGGCGGGTTCTGCTGCATCATGTACGTGTCGACCGGCCCGGGAGCAAGCGCATTGACGCGAATGCCGAACTGCACGAACTCTGCGGCCATGGACCGCGTGAACGACATCATCGCGGCTTTCGCCGACGAATAGATGGACAACATCGGCGAGAAGATGAACGCGCCGATCGACACCATGTTCAGCACCGCCGCATGCTCGCTGGCCTTGAGGTGTGGCAGCGCCTCCTGGACGAGAAACACAGGGCCGCGCACGTTGACGTCATACGACTTGGTCAACGCCTCGGCACTGACCTGACCGAGCGGCTGGGCCAGTGGGTTCGCGGCGTTGTTGACCACGACGTCGATCCCGCCGAACTCGTCGACGGTGCGCTGGACCAGGGCGCTGAGGCCGTCGAGTGCGCCGAGGTGCGTCGGCACTCCGATGGCCTGACCGCCGAGACCGCGCAGGTGCTCGGCGGCCTGCTCGCAGGCGTCGGGCTTGCGGCTGGCGACCACGACGCGGGCGCCGGCAAGAACGAAACCCTCTGCAAGAGCGAGGCCGATACCTCGCGTGCCGCCCGTCACGATGACGGTGCGCCCGGTCATGTCGAAGAGACGCTCAAACGCTTCGCGATTCACGCCGCTCAGTAGAACAGATCGGGGTTCGCGGCCACGTACTGCTCGGCGGTTTCAGCGGGCTTGCCGGTGATCTGTTCGACGTCGTCGGTGGCGCGGTCATACCGTCCTTCGCGATGCAACCGCGCCATGGTCGTGATGTGCTGGCGGACGTGGTCGGGCAGGCCCACAGGTTCGAGCACCTGACGCTCCCACTCGTCGAGAGGCTGGTCTTCGGCCGTGATCGGCCGGTTCAGCGCCCGGCTGTATTCCTCGGCCAGACCGTTGATGTCGAGGATCTCCGGGCCTGTCAGTTCGTACACCTGGCCGATCCGACCGTCGGGTTCGCGCAGCAACGCGGCCACCACTCGACCGACGTCGTCTGCGGAGATCGGCGACGTGCGGCCGGTTCCGAAGGGCAGCACCAGCACACCACGCTCGCGGACGCTCTGCTTCGACAGGGAGGTGAACAATGGATTGTCCAGGAACGTCGTTGGCCTGACGTGGATTACCGGCAGCCCGGACCAGTTCAACACGTGTTCGGCCAGCCAATGCAGGCGGTGCTGCTTGGACTCACTCGTGCTCGTCAGCGTCATCTGCGAAACCGTCATCTGGGACATGTTGACGAGTACGTCGAGATGGCCGCGTTCGAGCGCCGCCGCGCAGACCTCTGCGGTGGCCCGCAGATAATCCAGCGACACGCTCATGTTGAAGAACATGCGACGCGCGCCGTCGAGCGCGTCGACGATGTCGCCGGCAACGGTCAGGTCGCCAACGATCACGTCGGCGCCCATCGCCCGCAGTTGGTCGGCGCGGTCGTCGTCGTGATGCACCATCGCCCGCACGGTCTCTCCCGCGTCGAGCAGGGACTGCACGACTCGGCGGCTGACGCTGCCAATGCCTCCCGCGGCGCCGGTGATCAGGTACATGGCGCTACTCGGCGCCGGTCCAGATCGAGGTCGCGACCAGGTCGCCGCGGTCCAGGCCGCCAGCGCGATGCTCGTGCACCTTGACGTACTCCTCGTTGGTCACCATGTCGAGGAATGCCGCCGGTGACGGATACTCGACCACGATAATCACGTCCCACCACGGCTTTTCGCCCGCGCCGATGACGACCGCCGGCGATTCGCCCGCGTAGCGGACGGTGCCGCCGACGCGCTGCAGGTGTGGCGTGACCTCTTGCATGTAACGGAGGTAACTCTGCCGACCGCCGTCGGCGCGGAACTGCAGCAGGTTGATCATCACGACAGGCTGGTCGGCAGGCCGTGCAGCGAGCGCCTCAATCTGTTCCGGCGTCGGCTCCAGGGATGCGCTCATCGCTAGATGCACCCGCTTACGCTGATCCGCCCACCCACGATGATCTCCTTCGCCGAGCCACGCTCATCCTGCCCCCGTCGCGGATCTGACGCTGTGCATTTCAGGATTCCAGCAGGATCGACCGACGCGCCAGGTAACGGCGAACAGGCCGTCGCCGATGTACTCGATGACGCCTGGTTCCTCGCCGGCCTGTAACCGCCCACGCCGCTTGACATTTCGGCTTCTCCGTGGGCTGTCACGCATTGGCGAACCGCCGGAAAATCGAAAATCGCCGCGAGAAGCCGTGAGGACGGGTATATTTTGCTCCCTACGGAAGTATCGGACGCCAAGGTGCGCGGAACGGCGTCGCCGGTGCAACACCATCCGTGCTGGGTTTCGCCGGTTTCTGGTGTGGCAACGTGAGGATTTCTCCTACCACAACTTGATGAAAAGTTCCTGTGCGAACTGCATTTCGCAATCTGTAGCGATCTTGTTCGCTTTTGGGCTACATTGCCATCGGCAACCGCATCTTCCCGGCGTGTTTCAGGCCAATCCGTACAGAGCTGTCGGATTCCTTCGTCGCCGACAGGATCGATGCGTTTGCTACACGACCGGTGTGCGGCCAGGCGGGGGCTTACGGCGCACGTCGGTCTCGTCTGGTTTTGCAACGTTGGGGGTATTTTCATGTCCGCTGGCGCCGAGCCGCCATCTCGTCGCGAGGTCCAATCAATACCGTCAAATCCTGTGTGGATCAGCCGTTTCGCGGCGGTGGGGTTCGCACTGTTAGCTGTCATCATGAGCAGTAATGCACCGGCCAACGCGATGGTGGCCTGGCACCCGAAGACGCCGCCCCTGTCCACGCCGTGGACACACCTGGTGGGACCTGACAACGCGCTGCCCGAGTACCCGCGTCCACAGATGGCGAGGAAGCGTTGGCTGAACCTCAACGGCGTATGGGACTACACGGGCCGGTCAGGAGGGGCCGTCCTGGCGGCGCCTCCATCGCCGAACGAATACCACGAACGGATCCTGGTCCCCTACCCTCCGGAGTCCGCGCTGTCCGGTGTTCAGCGCCACGACGACCAGATGTGGTACCGCAAGTTCTTCAAGCTGCCGAGCTCCTGGGTCGGACGAAACGTGCTGCTGCACTTCGGGGCGGTCGACCAGATCGCCACCGTCTGGGTGAACGGCCAGCAGGTGGCCCACCACGAAGGCGGCTACACCGAGTTCAGCGCGGACATCACCAAGGCGCTGCGGTGGCCGGGCTCGCAGGAGATAACCGTGCAGGTCGAGGACCGCAACGAAGCGAACCCGTTCCCGGTCGGCAAGCAGCGCAAGAACCCGCGCGGGCTGTTCTACACAGGTTCGTCAGGCATCTGGCAGACGGTGTGGATCGAGCCGGTGCGCGCCGCTCACGTCGACAAGCTCGACATCACCCCGGACCTGACGAGTATCACTGTCACGCCAAGGGTTTCCGGGACGAGAAACGAGCGTGCCGAGGTGGTCGTCTCCGAGCCTGGTGGGGCCGTGGTGTCGATCTCGTCAGGTAAAGCGGGTCAGGCGCTACGCCTCCCGGTTCCGGACGGGCGCCTGTGGACTCCCGACGACCCGTATCTGTACGACCTGAAGGTCAGGCTGGTGAGCCCGTCCGGGAAGGTGGTCGACGAGGTTTCCAGCTATTCCGGGTTGCGCACGATCGGCACTGTCCGGGACTCGAAGGGTAGGCCGCGGATCGCGCTGAACGGCAAGATCACCTTCCTGCACGGCCCTCTTGATCAGGGCTACTGGCCCGACGGGATCTACACCGCACCCACCGACGACGCGCTCAGATTCGACCTCGAAAAAACCAAGGCGCTGGGGATGAACTTCGTCCGCAAGCACGCCAAGGTGGAGCCGGCGCGCTGGTATTACTGGGCGGACAAGTTGGGGCTGATGGTGTGGCAGGACATGCCGTCGCTCGATGTCTCACTCGACATTCCGGTCGGACCCGCCCCGGATCCGGTGCCCGCCGCGAAGGCGAACTTCGAGAGGGAATTGGCGGCGATGATCGATCAGCTCCGCAGCGTCACCTCGATCATCGGCTGGGTGCCGTTCAACGAGGGTTGGGGCGAATTCGATACGGCCAGAATCGCGAACGCGGTGAAAGCCGAGGACCCGACGCGGATGGTCGATGCGAACAGCGGGGTGAACTGCTGCAAATCGCGTGGTGACAGCAGGGCCGGGGACATCTACGACGACCACACCTATGTCGGTCCCGGCCGTCCGGTGCTGCCCGACCCGCTAGACCCACGGGTGATGGTGGACGGCGAGTACGGCGGCCTCGGACTGGTGGTGGACAAGAACCGGTGGCCGGGGCAGCCGCAGGCCTACGAGATGGCGGACAGTCAGGCACGGCTGACGGAGCGGTACGTCAAGATCAGCCAGGACCTGGAGGACGTTGTCCGGAAGGGCGGGTTGTCGGGTGCGATCTACACCCAGACGACCGATGTCGAAAACGAGGTCAACGGCTTCCTGAGCTATGACCGGTGGGTGGACAAGATGAAGATTCCGACGGTGGCGGACCGAAATCGCGCCGTGATCGCGGCGGGAACGGATCCGCCCGACCGTCGGTGATGACCGATACCAACGCGCGTCCGCTGACGAACTCGCGCTGATGTCCGCTGAGTGGATCCGTGAACTCGAGGCTGTGTGCCAGAAGTTGCAGGGGCCGCGAGAAGTCCTCGGGTGCCACGTCGACCACGTCGGGGTACAGCGGATCGTTGACGATCGGCAGGCCCAGCGACGCCATGTGCAGGCGGAGCTGGTGCGTTCGTCCGGTGCGCGGAGAGAGGCGGTACAGGCCGTCACCTACGTGTTCGATCAGCGTCTCCGCGTTCGGCTCGCCCGTTTCCTCGACGGACTGTAACTGTCCGCGGCGCTTGATGATCCGGCTGCGCACCACTGTCGGTAGCTCGAGATCCGGATTGACGGTCGCCCGCGCCAGGTACGTCTTGCGCACCTCGCCGCGCGAAAACAACGTCTGATACGCGCCCCGTATCTCCCGGCGCGTCGTGAACAACAACACGCCGGCCGTCAGCCGATCCAGCCGATGCGCCGGCGACAGCTCCGGCAGGTCGAGTTCGCAACGTAACCGCACCAGCGCCGTCTGCGCCACATGCCGACCTCGCGGCATCGTCGCCAGGAAATGCGGCTTGTCGACTACCACGATGTCGTCGTCGCGGTACAGCACCGGAATGTCGAACGGCACCGGTACCTCGTCGGGCAGCTCTCGGTAGAAGTAGACGTGTGCTCCGGCGCGGAGTGCAGTGGTCGAATTGACGGGCGTGCCGTCGGGCAAGAGCACCTCTCCCGCAAGCACTTTCGCGGCGGCCGATGCGCCCCATCGGGCGCGGAACTCGTCGACCACCAGGCCGCCCCGCAACCGCACCCGCGCCGGACCGAGGCCGTCGCGCACCGGCAACGGTGCGGGTCTCAACTGAGCGGCACCGGCTCGAGGATCTCCGCACGCGCCTCCGGTGCCGCGGCCCGCAGCGCGTCGGCGGACTCGTCGTCGGGCTGCTGCTGGGACCGAACCTCCGCGTCGACCCGCGCGCAGTACGTGGTGACTTCGCGGTCGATGTCCTCGGCGCTCCAACCCAGAACGGGCGCAACGACTTCGGCGACCTCGCGGGCGCAGTCCACGCCGCGGTGCGGGTACTCGATCGAGATCCGCATCCTGCGAGCCAGGATGTCCTCCAGATGCAGCGCGCCCTCGGCCGCTGCCGCGTACCACGCCTCCACCTTCAGGTACACCGGCGCGTCGGTGATCGGCGTCAGCAGCTCCGGCTTGCCGTCGGCCATTGCGAGCACCTCGCCGATCAGCGATCCGTACCGGTCCAGCAGGTGGCGCACCCGATACGGATGCAGACCGTAATGCGAGCCGACACTCTCGGTTTGGTTCACCAGCGCGAAGTAGCCGTCGGCACCCATGAGCGGCACCTTCTCGGTGATCGACGGCGCCACTCGGGCAGGAATGAACTCGGCGGCGGCGTCGATCGCGTCGGCGCCCATCACCCGGTAGGTGGTGTACTTGCCGCCTGCGATGGCCACCAGGCCCGGGGAAGGCACCGCTACGGCGTGCTCACGTGACAGCTTGGACGTTTCTTCGCTCTCCCCCGCCAGCAGCGGCCGCAGCCCCGCGTAGACGCCGTCGATATCGTCGTGCGTCAAAGGCGTGGCCAGCACGGTGTTGACATGCTCGAGGATGTAGTCGATGTCGGCCTTGGTGGCCGCCGGGTGGGCCAGGTCGAGGTTCCAGTCGGTGTCGGTAGTGCCGATGATCCAGTGCGTGCCCCACGGAATCACGAACAACACCGACTTCTCGGTGCGCAGGATGATCGCCACCTCGCTGACGATCCGATCGCGCGGCACCACCACGTGCACGCCCTTCGACGCCCGGACCCGGAACCTGCCGCGCTGCTTGGACAGCGCCTGGATCTCGTCGGTCCACACACCGGTGGCGTTCACCACGACGTGGCCGCGTACCTCGGTGACCGCGCCGTTCTCCGAGTCGCGCACCCGCACGCCGATCACGCGGTCGCCCTCACGCAGCAGCGACACCACCTGCGTCGACGACCGCACGACCGCCCCGTAGTGCGCCGCGGTGCGCGCCACCGTCATGGTGTGGCGGGCGTCGTCGACCACGGTGTCGTAGTAGCGGATGCCGCCGATCAGCGATGTGCGCTTGAGTCCGGGCGACAGCCGCAACGCGCCCGCGCGAGTCAAATGCTTCTGCGCGGGAACGGATTTCGCGCCGCCCAGCTGGTCGTAGAGGAAGATACCCGCCGCGATGTACGGCCGCTCCCACCACCGCTTGGTCAGCGGGAACAGAAACGGCAACGGTTTGACGAGATGCGGCGCCAGTGTCTTGAGCGACAGCTCTCTTTCGTACAGCGCTTCGCGCACCAACCCCAACTCCAGCTGTTCGAGGTAACGCAGCCCGCCGTGGAACATCTTCGAGCTGCGGCTCGATGTGCCGGACGCGAAGTCGCGGGCCTCGACAAGCGCGACCTTCAGCCCGCGCGTCGCCGCGTCGAGGGCGGCGCCGGCCCCGACCACGCCGCCGCCGATGACGACGACGTCGAACTGCTCGCTGCCGAGCCGCTCCCAGGCCTGTTCGCGCTGTTCCGGGGACAGCAACGTCTCGCCGTTGACCGTGATCGGGTCGCTCACTTCGAATGGATCCTTGTTACTCGTCGGTACGGTTGCCCATTCACAGGTTACTGGCGCTCAGTCCAAATCGTCGTGCGCCATCAACCTCCGGCCCGCCTCGGTGATCGACCCCGACAGCGACGGGTAAACGGAGAAGGTTTGCGCCAGGTCCTCGACGTCGTTGCCGTTCTGCACGGCCAGCGCGATCGGCAGGATCAGTTCCGAGGCGATCGGAGCCACCACCACCCCGCCGATCACCACACCGGTGGCCGGCCGGCAGAAGATCTTGACGAAGCCGCGCCGCAGGCTCGACATCTTGGCCCTGGCGTTGGTGTTCAGCGGCAGCATGATCGTGCGGGCGGGCACGGAACCGTCGTCGATCCTCGACTGCGGCACGCCGACGGCGGCGATCTCAGGCCGGGTGAAGACCGCGGCGGCCACCGTGCGTAGCCGGATCGGCTCGAGCCCTTCGCCCAGCGCGTGGTACATCGCGATGCGGCCCTGCATCGCGGCCACCGAAGCCAGGAGCATCAACCCGGTGCAGTCACCTGCCGCATAGATGCCCGGCACCGTCGTTCGCGACACCCGGTCGACCTTCAGGTAGTCGCCCGGCGCGAGCTCGATGCCGACGCGCTCGAGACCCAATCCGCTGGTGTTGGGTACCGAACCGACCGTCATCAGCGCGTGGCTGCCCTCGACGGTGCGACCGTCGGTCATTGTGACCAGTACGCCGTCGCCGGTGCGGGTGACCGACTGCGCCCTGGCGTTCTTGACCAGCGTCACGCCGCGGGAGGCCAGCGCGTCCTCCAGCACCGCGGCGGCGTCGGAGTCCTCGTGCGGCAGGATCTGATCGCGGCTGGCCACCACGGTGACCTTCACCCCGAGCTCGGTGTAGGCGTTGACGAACTCGGCACCGGTGACGCCCGAGCCCACCACGACGAGGTGCTCGGGCAACGTCGCCAGGTCATAGAGCTGGCGCCAGTTCAAGATTCGTTCGCCGTCGGGCTCCGCGTTGGGCAGCACTCGCGGGCTGGCGCCGGTGGCGATCAGCACGACGTCGGCCCGTAGCTTGCTGACGGTGCCGTCGTCAGCGGTCACCATGACGGTGTGCGCGGCCATGCCGGGCACGTCGTCGACGAGCTCCCCCCGGCCTGCGATCAACGTAACGCCCTCGCTCTGCAGCCGAGCGGCGATGTCGGCCGATTGGGCCGCCGCCAGCGTCTTGACGCGGTTGTTGATCTTCGGCAGTTCGATCTTGGCGTCCTCGAACTCGAGGACGTACCCCAAGTCGGGGGCGCGGCGCAGTTCGGTGCGCACGCCGGTGGACGCGATGAACGTCTTGGACGGCACGCAGTCCCACAGCACGCAGGCGCCGCCGATGCCGTCGCAGTCGACCACGGTGACGTCGACGACCTCGGGACCGCGCGCAGCGGCGACCAGTGCCGCCTCATAGCCGGCGGGCCCACCTCCGATGATCACGATGCGGGTTGCCACGGCCCTAACCTAGCCAAGCGTGCCGTTGATCGCCCAGCCACTGAGCGAAGCCTTAGGCTTTCCCCGTGCCGCTATACGCCGCGTACGGATCGAACATGCATCCGGAGCAGATGCTGGAGCGCGCTCCCCATTCACCGATGGCGGGGACGGGGTGGCTGCACGGCTGGCGGCTGACGTTCGGCGGCGAGGACATCGGCTGGGAAGGCGCACTGGCCACCGTCGTCGAGGATCCGGATGCGAAGGTCTTCGTCGTGCTCTACGACATGACGAAGGAAGACGAGAAGGCCCTCGACCGTTGGGAAGGCTCAGAGCTGGGCATCCACAAGAAGATCCGATGCCGCGTCGACCGCCTCTCGTCCGACACCACCACCGATCCGGTGCTCGCGTGGCTGTACGTCGTTGACGCCTGGGAGGGCGGCATCCCCTCGGCCCGGTACCTCGGAGTGATGGCCGACGCCGCCGAAATCGCAGGCGCCCCATCGGAATACGTACACGATCTGCGCACTCGCCCGGCCCGAAACATCGGCCCCGGCACGTAACGGCCTTCCCGTTCGCTTCCTGCCGCGAGCGACCGTGTCTGTACACGACACGCCGCAGATTGTTGGCACTTTGGGGTCGCTCACGCGGCGTGAGCGCGGCGAAGCTGCAGGTCGATGCGGGCGACGAAATCCCACGCCCGGTACCTGACGTCCTCGAAAACGATCGGAATGACAGTCCACTGAACGTCCTGCAGCGCGGCCTGACGCCTGCGATCACGTCGCATCGCTTCAGGGCCGCTGTGCCAGTCGATGCCGTCGTACTCTGCCGCGACCCGCTCTTCGGGCCAGGCGAAATCAACTCGCCGCAGCTCGCCGTTTCCATCGATGATCTCGTATTGCAATACGGGCCGCGGCAGACCTCCGTCGAGCATGGCCAGCCGGGCTTCACTCTCCATGGCCGATTCCGCCATGCCGTCTGCGAGCGGAATCAGGTCGCGGACGGCGACGATCCCCCGCCGTCCCGCTTGTTGGGCGGCTGCTCGCCGCAAACCGACACGTTGGCACGTCCCGCTGCGCAAAGCAGCGTCCAATGTGGCGAGCGCACGGGGCCGACGCAGGCTGCGGGCGACCTCGACCGCGGTCCACGCGGGCGATGTGGCGAGACGCTCGCCGACTCGGACTAACGGTGCACCGTCGCGGCGGTGCACGACAAGCCCATCTGTTGAGCGCAATCGACAGCCGGCCGGGCTGAGCACGTGGAGATCGGCAGGCTCTTCGGTGTCGAAGCCATGAAGTGCTGCCGCAGTCCCGAGACAAGCCGGGACATCAGTACCGCAGGCGTAGTCCAAGCCACGTAACCGGATGGAGTCGTCAGGCTCACCGCGACAGTAGATGCCTTGCCATATCCGTTCCAGCACACCGGAATTCACCAACGCCTCGAACCCGCGGCGTGTCAGGTAGTCGAGAATCTGGCCACTACTCGCTACCCCACCCTGGCGGTCGAACAGGGCGTCGAGCTCTGGGTCCATGACTCAGATCGTCATGGGGCAGGTGCCGTCGCGGTAGGCCGTCATGAGCCGCCTGTGGATAACCAGTGCCGAGCGACCGCGAAATGCCGGCACAGAACGGCGTGTCTACGGACAGACACGGTCGCTCGCCCAAGAAAGGCGGACTAGAACTGGGCGGCCTGGTCGATGATGTTGACCAGCACGCGAACACCCACGGCCAGCGCCCGTTCGTCCAAATCGAACGTCGGCTGGTGCAAATCGAGCTGTGGACCGCGGCCCGACCACACGCCCAGCCGCGCCATCGCGCCGGGCACCTCCTCGAGATACCACGAGAAGTCCTCGCCGCCGCCGGACTGACGGGTGTCGCACAGCACGTCGGAGCCGATCACCTCGATCGCGTGGGTGAGGATGCGCGTCGAGATCTCTTCGTTGACCACCGGCGGCACGCCGCGGCGGTACTGCAGGCTGTGCTCAATGCCGAGCGGTGCCAGAAGCGACGAAACAATCTCGCGCACAATCGATTCCAGCGAATCCCAGGTGTCGCGGCTGGCCGTGCGGATGGTGCCCGCGAGCGTACCGGTCTGCGGGATCGCGTTGGCGGCCACACCCGCATTGACCGCACCCCAGACCATCACCGTGCCGTTTCGCGGGTCGATCCGGCGCGACAGCACACCGGGCACCCCGGTGATCAGCGTGCCGAGGCCGTACACCAGGTCGCCGGTCAGATGCGGGCGCGACGTATGCCCACCGTGCGACTGCAGCGTGACCTCGAGCTGGTCGGCGGCCGAGGTGATCGGCCCCGCCCGCAGCGCCACCTTGCCGACGGCGAGCCGCGGGTCGCAGTGCAGCGCGAAGATGCGCGACACCCCCGTCAGCGCACCCGCCGCGATAGCGTCGATCGCGCCGCCGGGCATCAGCTCCTCGGCGGCCTGGAAGATCAGGCGCACGCCCAGCGGCAGTTCGGGCACCGACGCCAGCGCCATCGCCGCGCCAAGCAGGACGGCGGTGTGCGCATCGTGACCGCAGGCGTGCGCGACGTTCGGCACCACCGACGCGTAAGTTGCGCCCGTGCGCTCGGCCATCGGCAGCGCATCCATGTCGGCGCGCAGCGCGATTCGCGGCCCATGCTCGGGCCCGAAATCGCAGGTCAGGCCCGTCCCGCCAGGCAGCACCTTCGGGTTGAGGCCGGCGTCGGCCAGATGGGAGGCGACGAACTGGGTGGTCGCGAACTCCTGTCGGCCCAGCTCCGGATGTGCGTGGATGTGCCTGCGCCAGGCGACCAGGTCGTCGTAGTGGGCGTCCAGCCACAATTCGGTGGCGTCGGCGAGACTCATGACGCCCGCCTCGCCTGAAGCTCCAGCACCCGGTCCCGCTCGGCGGGTGTTTCCGCGAGGCCGACGACCGTGCGGGCCAGCATGATCGCGCCCTCGACGACGGCCTTGTCGGCGCTGGGCCCGGCCGCAGCGGCGGTGAACGCAGGCTGGTGGATGGATGCGCCGTTTGCTTCGATGCCGACGATCGGGTGGATGCCCGGCATCACCTGTGTGACATTGCCCATGTCGGTGCTGCCCAACGGCAATGTGCCCTCGACCTCCTCGGGCACCGGGCTGCGGCCCAGCCGGACCATCTCGCCCCGGAACACCGAGGCCAGCCACGGGTCCGGCGCCAACTCGGCATAGGCGGGCGCGGTCTCGGACACGGTGTGCGTGCAGCCGGTGCCGACGGATCCCGCGGCGAAACAGCCGCCCATCTTGTCCTCGAGGGCACGCAGCGAATCCGAGTTGACGGCGCGCATCGTGTAGCGCAGCTCGGCCCTGGCGGGAATGACGTTGGTGGCCTGGCCGCCGTCGGTGACGATGCCGTGCACCATCTGCCCCGGCGCCAGGTGCTGTCGCAGCAGCCCGATCGCCACCTGTGCCACGGTGACCGCGTCTGCGGCGTTGACACCCAGGTACGGCGCGACGGCGGCGTGCGATTCGTGGCCGGCGTAACGAACCGTCACCTCGGACAGCGCCAGCGAGCGGGCGGCCGCAATGTCCAACGGCCCCGGATGCAGCATCACCGTGACCGCGATGTCATCGAACGTTCCGGCCTTGAGCAGCAACGCTTTTCCGCCGCCTGCCTCCTCGGCCGGGGTGCCGATCAGCGCCACCGTCAGGCCCAGCTCGTCGGCCACCTCGGCCAACGCCAGTGCGGTGCCGACGGCCGATGCGGCGATGATGTTGTGGCCGCAGGCATGTCCGATCTCCGGCAACGCGTCGTACTCGGCGCAGATGCCGACGACCAGCGGGCCGCTGCCGAAGTCCGCGCGAAACGCGGTGTCCAAGCCGCCCGGGGCCGCGGTGATCTCGAACCCGCGCTCGGCGACCAGTACCTGCGTCTTTGCGCAGCTGCGATGTTCGGCGAAGGCGAGTTCGGGCTCGGCGTGTATCGAATGCGACAGCTCGACCAGGTCACCGCGGCGTCGGTTGACGACGTCTTCGACGCTTAACGACGCGGTGACGGTGGGCATCTTCGCAGTATCTCATTGTCAACCGAAGGTAATGGTGCGAGCTAAGCTGCGCGACTGTGAGCGAACCGGATGCGCTGGCAGCAGAATCGGCGCAAGCCATCCGCGACCGCACCGGCGTCGACGAGCACGACGTCGCGGTGGTCCTCGGATCGGGCTGGGCGCCGGCCGCGGCACAGCTGGGCGATCCGGTGGCCGTGGTGCCGACGGTCGAGCTGCCAGGGTTCACCGCGACGACGGCCGCCGGGCATGGCGGTCAGGTGTTGTCGCTGCACGTCGGCGACCACCGGGTGCTGGTGTTCGTCGGCCGGATCCACGCCTACGAGGGACACGAGCTGCGTGCCGTCGTGCACCCGGTGCGCGCGGCGTGCGCGGCGGGTGTGCGCACCGTCGTACTGACCAACGCCGCCGGCGGCCTGCGCGACGACTACACCGTCGGCCAACCCGTGCTGATCAGCGACCACCTCAATCTCACGGCACGCTCGCCGCTGGTGGGAGCGCAGTTCGCCGATCTGACCGACGCGTACTCGCCGCGGCTGCGGACGCTCGCCCGCGAGATCGATCCGTCGCTCGCCGAGGGTGTCTACGCCGGATTGCCAGGACCGCACTACGAGACGCCCGCCGAGATCCGGATGCTGCGGACGCTGGGTGCGGACCTGGTGGGCATGTCGACCGTGCACGAGACCATCGCCGCCCGTGCCGCCGGGGCACAAGTGCTGGCCGTGTCGTTGGTGACGAACCTGGCGGCGGGTATGACGGGCCAGCCGCTGAGCCACGACGAAGTGCTGGAGGCGGGCCGTCAATCGGCGACGCGGATGGGCTCCCTGCTCGGTGCGGTCATCGCGCGAGTCTGACGACCCAGGCGCGCGCTGATCCACACCACGCTGCGGGCCATCAGCGGCGCCGCGAACAACATCAGAAGAATGCGCACCACCTGCGCCGCGATGATGAACGTCACGTTGGACCCGGTTTCGACGGCGGTCGCGAGCACGGCGTACACCCCACCGGGACTGGTCGCGAGGTATCCCTCCAGCGGGCTCAGCCCGGTGAAGCGCGCCAGCAGCGCACCGAGGCCGGCGGTCGCGACGGCGAGCGCCACGATCAGGCCGATCGCGGCGGGCAGCATCCGTCCGATCGCACGCAGCGCTTCGGAGGTGAACGCCAGTCCCGCCTGCCACCCGATCACCATGTAGCCAACCTGCACCAGCAGAACCGGCACGGCCAGGCCGAACGACAGGCCGCTGACTTCCAGCGCGACGGTCAGGGCCATCGGCCCGAGCAGACCCGCGCCGGGCAGCCGGATCCACTTGCCGACAGTCGCGCCGACGAGCACCAGGGCGATCAGCATTGCGACGCTCAGATACCAAGGGGCCGAAGCAGTTTCAGCGACGGGCGCGGCGGAGTGCGACTTGTCCGCGTGATAGATCAGCGTCACCACCACCGGCATCGACGCAGTCACCAGCGCCACCCGCAGGTATTGCACGACGGACACGACGCGGTCGTCGCCGCCGAGTTCGCGCGCGATCGCGACCAATCCCGACGCGCCACCGGCGACGAGCGCCAACGACCCGGTCAACGGAGTCACGTCACGGTGCAGCCCGAGCAACGCGCCAGCGACGATGCTCAGCAGCAACGTGGCAACGGCGATCGCGATGACGATCGGCCAGTCGGAACCGAGCGCACCGACAGCGTCCTGGTGCACCATCGTGCCGATGTAGACACCCAGCACTCCCTGCGCGGCGATACCTCCGATGCGGGGTACTCGACTGGGAGCCAGCGACGTGAGGGCCAGCGCGACGCCGACGACAAGAGCGGCGAACAATGCGGCCGACGGCACGCCGACACGGGTGAGCGGGTAGGTCACGGCGACCGTCACTGCTATCAGCAGGCCCCACCTGAGCATCCGTCGCATCCACGCCATGTTGATTGCAAGTATGACCTTGCTAGTTGCGGATATCAACATGGGGTGATGCACGTGACAGGACAGATTTACCAAGGTATAACTTGGTTATGATCCGGATTGACTCCCCGGCCACCGAGTTGCGGGAATCGATGATGGCGGTGACCAGGCAGATGCGCAGGCACCGCCCCGACCACGGCCTGACGCTGAGCCAGATGGAACTGCTCGGCGAGGTCAGCCGCACCGGGGTGACCACCCCGGCGGAGCTCGCGAACCGGTTGCACGTGCGGGTGCAGTCGCTGACCGACAGCATCAACGAACTAGTTAGCCGCGAATTCGTCGCGCGCCGTCCCGACGAAACCGATCGACGCAGGCAGCTGCTCGAACTCACCGAGGCGGGTACCGCGCTGCTGGAGGTCGACCGGGCCGAACGGGATGCCTGGCTGCACGCGACCATGCGCGACAACCTGACGCCGCTCGAGTTCGACCTGCTGATGCTCGTCGCCCCGGTGCTCCGCAAGCTGGCTTACACCGACGCCAAAGCGGGCACACTAGCCGTATGACTTCGTCGCGGACCTCGACGGCCGCGCAGGAGTGGATTTCTCACGACCCGGATCCGCAGGCCGCCGCTGAACTGACGTCGCTCAGCGAGGAGGAACTCGACGAGCGGTTCGCCCGGCCGCTGATGTTCGGCACGGCAGGTTTGCGTGCGCCACTACGGGCCGGACCGAACGGGATGAACCTCGCCGTCGTCCTGCGCACCACCTGGGCGGTCGGCAAAGTGCTCACGGACCATGGCCTGGCCGGAACGCACGTAGTGGTCGGCCGAGACACCCGCCACAGGTCCGAGGACTTCGCCCTCGCCGCAGCGGAAGTCCTTGCCGCCCAAGGCTTTGCGGTGACACTCATGTTCGCGGCGGTCCCGACGCCTGTGGTGCCATTTGCCGTCCGACATTTGCCTGCGGTGGCGGGCATTCAGATCACCGCGTCGCACAACCCGCCGTCCGACAACGGCTACAAGGTGTACTTCGAGGGTGGGTTCCCGATCGTGCCACCCATCGACGAAGAGATCGAACGCGCCGTCACACGAGCCCCGTACGCCGATGAGATCCCGCGGCGGCCTGTCAAACCGTCCGGTATCGAGATGGTGCAGCACTACATCGAGCGTGCGACCCAGGTTCGGCACACCCACGGGTCGGTGCGGGTCGCGTTGACACCGATGCACGGGGTCGGCGGCGAGTTCGCGATGGACGCCCTGGTGGCGGCCGGCTTTGACGACGTGCACGTCGTCGAGAGCCAGTTCGCGCCCGATCCGGACTTTCCCACGGTGTCGTTGCCCAATCCAGAGGAGCCCGGCGTGGTCGATGCGCTGCTGGAGCTGGCCGCCGAAGTGGACGCCGAGATCGCCATCGCGCTCGACCCAGATGCCGACCGGTGTGCAGTCGGTGTGCCGACGCCGGCCGGCTGGCGCATGCTCTCAGGTGACGAAACCGGTTGGCTGCTGGGTGATTACATTCTCTCGCAGATCGAGACCGGGCCTGTGTCCGAGGCGACCGCGGTGGCCAGCACGGTGGTGTCGTCGCGCATGCTGGCCGCCATCGCCAAGGATCACGACGCAAGGCACGTCGAGACACTGACCGGGTTCAAGTGGTTGTCGCGAGCCGATGTCGAGCTGCCCGGCTGCACGCTCGTCTATGCGTACGAAGAGGCTATCGGTCACTGCGTGGACCCGGCCGCGGTCCGCGATAAGGACGGCATCAGCGCCGCGGTGCTGGCCTGCGATCTGGTTGTCGCGCTGCGGAATCACGGGCGCACGGTGCTCGACGCGCTCGACGACCTGGCACTGCGACACGGTGTTCACACGACGACCGCGGTGACCCGTCGCGTCGTCAACACCGACGAAGCCCAAGGAGTGATGGCCCGGCTGCGTGCCATGCCGCCAGATCGGCTGGCCGGCTTCGAAGTCTCGGTGACCGATCTGCTGCAAGAGCGAGGCCTGCGCCGGACCGATGCACTCGTTTTCTTCGGCGGGGACGAGATGAACTGGATCCGGATGGTGGTGCGCCCGTCGGGCACGGAGCCAAAGCTCAAGTGCTACATCGAGGTTCGGCGCGGGGTCGTCGGCGATCTCGCGGTCGCACGAGTCAAGGCACGCGAAGTTCAGGACGATCTGGTCTCCGTCGCGCGGCGTTTCTAGCGCGGGCCGAACTGCCGATCGCCGGCATCCCCGAGACCCGGAACGATGTAGGCGATGTCGTTGAGCCGCTCGTCGATGGTCGCGGTGACCAGCCGTACGTTCGGCGCCACCTTCTCCAGTGCCGCAATGCCTTCCGGTGCGCAGACGACGCAGACGGCCGTGATGTCGACTGCGTTGCGGGAGTGCAGCAGCCCGATGGTGTGCGCCATCGAGCCGCCGGTGGCGAGCATCGGGTCCAGCACCATGACCGGCTGCGTGCTCAGGTCGTGGGGCAGCGACTCCAAATACTGTGTTGGCTCATGGGTTTCCTCGTCGCGGGCGACCCCGACGAAGCCGACGCGGGCTTCCGGGATCAGCGCGTGGGCCTGGTCGACCATGCCGAGCCCGGCGCGCAGCACGGGGACGAGCAGCGGCGGATTGGCCAACCGGCATCCGGTGGTCTCGGCGAGCGGTGTTCGCACCGCAACGGTTTCACAGGCGGCGTCACGGGTCGCCTCGTAAACCAACATCAGCGTCAGGTCGCGCAGCGCCGCTCGGAACGCGGCGTTGTCGGTGCGCTCGTCGCGCAGGGTGGTCAGCCGCGCGGCGGCCAGTGGGTGGTCGACGACGCGGACATCCATGCGCCGACCCTAGTGGAACCGAACCGTCGCCGCGGCCGTCCTAACCGCATGTTCGCCGACACCGAGGCAATCCGGACCTTCGGTGTCGCCAGTTCTGCACAGGCAGCCGATCTCGCCGCTGTCGCGTCGGCCTTGTCTTCGTTGCCAGGCACAGACGCCTTCGGTCCCGTCGGCGCCCGCTTTCTGGCAGCGCTGGCAGACGCCGCCACGGAGACGTCGCGCGCAGTGACCGCGCTGGCCGACCGGTTGGCAACGGGAGGCCTGACTGCACATACATCGGCGGCCGCCTACGAGAGCGCCGATGCGCGCACCGGCGCGCTGGTCTCCAGGGTCTACTGATGCCGAGCGCCCTTGTCGCCGCCATGTCGGTGCCGATCCGCGAGGTGCAGTCGCTGGTCGGCGCGGGGTGGTCGAGCGATCCGGCAGGCGATCCGGTCGGCGCGCTGATCGGCGTGCGGGATGCGCTGGCCGACGTGTCGGCGGCGGCACGCCGGGCATGGGCTCGAGCCGAAGCCAACTGGTTCGGCGCAGGCGCGGAAGCGGCCGCACAGTTCGCCGCCGGGACGGTCACGGCCATTGACGCACTGACCGTGCATGCCGACCGCCTCGGTAGGACGGCGGACACCGCCGCGGCAGCGGTCGCGCGGGCCAGGGAGCGGTTACGAATCATCGTCGAGGACTTCGAGGCCCGCGCCGCCGCGCTAGAGCCCTATCTGGATTCTCCCGGCGTCGTCGAAGGGTTGATGGCCGAGGCACGCAGGTCGCTCGCGGCGGCCGTCGCCGTTGTCGATGAGCTTCGTGCAGAGTTGGACGGTCACGCCGCCACCCTGACCGCGGCGCCGGCGCAGTCCTCCCCTGCTGCGACAACACCAGCCGGTTTGACGGGTCCGTCGATACCGTCGATGGGCTCGGGCTTCGGCGGCGGCGCACCGTTGAGCCCGCTGTCCGGGATGGACGGTATGTCGAGTTCGGGTGGCCTCGGCGGTCTTGCTGCGTTCTCGCCGCGGGAGGCACCGCAACCCGATGCCGCGGCGTTCGGCGACGGGTTCGCCGTCCGGCTACCCGACGGCAGCACGGCGGCAGCGCCGAACGCCGTGGCGGCCAGCGCGGTTCGGCACGCACTGACGCAACTCGGCGTGCCCTACCAGTGGGGCGGCACCGCACCGGGGGTGGGCCTGGACTGCAGCGGCCTGACTCAATGGGCGTATCACGAAGCGGGGCTGAACATTCCGCGGCTGGCCCAGGAGCAGGACGTCGGCGCCGCCGTGGATGCCGCCTCGTTACGGCCCGGCGATCTGGCGGTGTGGGACGGCCACGTCGCGATGATCGTCGGGCACGGCACCATGATCGAGGCGGGTGATCCCGTTCAGCTGTCGCCGATCCGAACGACCAACGCGGGGCAGGGTTTTCAGGGCTTCTGGCGGCCGACGGCGTGAGTGAGGCTTGGCCTCAGCCCAACGCATGTGTCCCTCAAAGCCCAGAGGTTACGCCATCGCGCGATAGCGGTCCCGGAAATGTGTGTAAGCCGCGGCATCGCCGCAGCCAGATATCGCGCCATCAATGTGCAAATCGTTTGTCTCGTCGAATCGGTGGTGCGCGACGGTCGGCAACAGAAACGAAACCCACCACGTTAGGCGGCGTCTGCTCGGCACCTGACTGTGCGGAGGTCAGGCGGGCGATCGTGGGATGCCCGGCGTCGGCGCGTCCGCGCTCGATTGGCTGTAACCCCTGATCGCACGGCTGGAAGTGACCACTGTCGGTGTACGGATAGCCAAGGGCTCGATGAGAATGTTTGCGTACCACCTATGTGAGACTCCGCCGGTCGAGCGGACGGCTGACGCATTCGAGGCTCACAGTGTGTCCGTGGTGGTTCCCCCTACGGCGACCACATATGTCCGCGTGAGGACCTCGGACTATTCCAACGCGCCCGGCTCTCTGCCCGGGTTTGACACGCATTGCGGCCCAGCTCGGGGACTGGCTGGTGTGGACGGACGGGCGGAGGGCGGATGGGCGGGGGACGCCGGATACCGGTGGTCCGGTTGGCCGTACGGTGCGGATGACGGCGGGCCATACGGCCCGGCTGGACCATGGGGCGACGATATCAGCAAACTCGTGGCGGGGGCTTAGCCGGCCAGGCGATTGACACACACGCCGCGAACGCTGCCACCGGGAACTCCATACCGCGCTGACCAACAGGCCCGCCATCACCATGCCACGGCCGCTGTAGATGCCGCCCCTGATCTGGCCCAGCGCGACGATGCCGCAAATCACGGCCGGCAGCACGATGCCCATGACGCCCAGTACCTGCGTGGCGATCGTGAACCCGCTGACCGGACGCTGCGGTTGGGTGTAGGGCAAGGTCACGCCAGCAACCGTAGCGCGGTGTGTGCAACCGGGTGGCACGCCCGGCCGCCAGGGCTATACTGCGCGAAATGGGCGGTCCCAGTTCCAAATTCGAGCAGGACCTCGACAAGACCCCGGCAAACTTCGTGCCGTTGACTCCGCTGTCGTTCATCGAGCGCGCCGCAGCCGTCTATCCGCGGCGCCTGTCGGTGGTCCACGGCGCGCAGCGCTACACGTGGAAGGAAACGTACTCCCGTGCGCGGCGCCTCGCGTCGGCGCTGTCGCGGCGCGGGGTCGGCGTCGGCGACACCGTGGCGGTGATGCTGCCCAATACGCCGCCCATGTACGAGGCGCATTTCGGCGTCCCGATGTGCGGCGCGGTGCTCAACGCCCTCAACACGCGGCTGGATGCGCAAGCCATCGCCTTCATGCTCGAGCACGGCGAAGCCAAGCTGCTGATCACGGACACGGAGTTCTCCGCCGTGATCGACAAGGTCAAACCGTCAATTCCGGTGATCGACGTTGAGGACGCCGAGTTCGAGGGCGGCACGCGGCTGGGCGACATGGACTATGAAGCCTTCCTGGCGACCGGGGATCCCGAATTCGAGTGGCGCTGGCCGGAAGACGAATGGGAGGCGATCGCCCTCAACTACACGTCGGGTACCACCGGCAACCCGAAGGGGGTCGTCTACCACCACCGCGGCGCGTACCTCAACGCCGTGTGCAACATCGTCACCTGGAGCATGCCGCAGCATGCGGTCTACCTGTGGACGCTGCCGATGTTCCATTGCAACGGCTGGACCTTCCCCTGGACGATGGCGGCCAACGCCGGGACGAACGTGTGCCTGCGCAAGGTCGAAGCGCAGAAGATCTTCGAGCTGATCAAGGCGGAGAAGGTGACGCACTATTGCGGCGCGCCGATCGTGCACTCCATGCTGATCGACGCGCCCGAGGCGCTTAGGCAAGGCATCGATCACAAGGTGCACGGCATGGTGGCCGCGGCGGCGCCGCCGGCGGCGATGATCGAGGGTATGGAGCGGCTGGGATTCGACATCACGCATGTCTACGGCCTGACCGAGGTCTACGGGCCGGCGACGGTCTGCGCCAAACATGACGCGTGGGAGTCGCTCGACGTCTGCGAGCGCGCCCGGCTCAACGGCCGACAGGGCGTGCGCTACCTGATGGAGGACGGGCTGGCGGTAATGGACCCGCAGACAATGCGGTCGGTGCCCGCCGACGGCGAGACCATGGGCGAGATCATGTTTCGCGGCAACATCACCATGAAGGGCTACCTGAAAAACGCGGAGGCGACGCGGGAGGCGTTCAGCGGCGGCTGGTTCCACTCCGGCGACCTGGCCGTGAGGCAGCCCGACGGCTACGTCAAGATCAAGGACCGGTCCAAGGACATCATCATCTCGGGCGGCGAGAACATCTCGTCGCTCGAGGTTGAGGACGTGCTCTACCGTCATCCCGCGGTGCTCGCCGCGGCAGTGGTGGCGATGCCCGACGAGAAGTGGGGTGAAACGCCCTGCGCCTTCGTGGAAATCAGGCCCGACGCACAACTGACCGACAAGGAGATCATCGAGTTCTGTCGGCGCCACCTGGCCTCGTTCAAGGCGCCGCGCGCGGTGGTGTTCGGCGAGCTCCCGAAGACCTCGACCGGAAAGATCCAGAAGTTCGTGCTGCGCGAGAAGGCGAAATCCGCGACGGCGATCCAGACATGAGCGCGATCCCACAACACGGTCCGTCGATCCTGCTGCGCGAAGACCGCGGCGGCGTCTGCACGCTGACGATGAACCGTCCGCTGCAGATGAATCTCCTTACCGCCGAGATGCTCGAGGCGCTGCAGAAAGCTTTCGATTCGCTGATGACCGACAGCAGCATCCGGGTCGTCATCCTGGCGGCGGCGGGCAAGGGCTTCTGCGCCGGGCATGACCTCAAGGAGCTCCGCGCGCTCAAGGAGCTGCCGAGGATCGAGGAGTTGTTCGACCACTGCAGCCGCATGATGCAGACCATTACGGCGCTGCCGCAGCCAGTTATCGCCCGGGTGCAGGGCGCAGCAGCGGCGGCCGGTTGCCAGCTCGTCGCGCAGTGCGACCTGGCGGTGACCTCCGCGGCGGCGAAGTTCACCACACCCGGCGTAACCTGGGGCTTCTTCTGCTCGACCCCGGGCGTGGCGGTCGGCCGCAATGTATTGCGCAAGCGCGCGATGGAGATGCTGCTCACCGGCGACATGGTGGATGCGCACCAGGCGCTCGACTGGGGGCTGGTCAACCGCGTCGTGCCGGCCGAAAATCTCGTCGCGGAGACCGACAGGCTGGCAAGGCAGCTCGCCGAGAAGCCGCCGGTGCAGCTCGCGGCGGGGAAGCGTGCCTTCTATGCGCAGATGGATCTCGGTGTGGCGCAGGCCTACGAGCTCGCGTCGGGGGTGATTGCCGCGAGCTTCGCCCACCAGGAGGGACGGGAAGGCATGGATGCCTTCATCGAGAAGCGCGACCCACCGGGCCGGTCACGGCAGCAACCGTAGCGCCGCGTCCACCGCCAAGACCGGCACATCGAGCGTCTTGGAACCCAGGTCCTGGCGGGCGCCGGACTTCGACGATCTCGCTGGCCGCCGGATCAGCGCGACAGCGGCGCGCAATTCGTCGATGGACCCGAACGGGTCAGCTGTGACGTGCGTGAACACCGTCGGCACCTTGATGAGCGGCAGATGCTCGGTGCTTCTCTGCCCCGACAGAACCGCTGTCCTGTTCAGCGATCGGTGATCGGCGCCAGATCCACGTACCACACCGCGTCGCCGAACTCGCCGGCCACCTGGGCGGCGACCTGCGCCGCCAGACGTGTTTTACCCACACCGCCCGCGCCAGTGAGCGTCACGAGTCGGTTATCGGCCAGGATCTGCCGCACGTCGTTCATTTCGGCTTCGCGGCCCACGAAACTCGTGAACTGCACCGGAAGAGTCTGGGCGACAACGGTTTCGCGCGTCCGCAGCGGCGGAAACTCGTTGCGAAGATCGGGATGGCATAGCTGCACCACCCGTTTCCGGACGCGGTAGATCCCGTAGCGGGTGTGTGCCCAGATCGGTCGGCCGGGAGCCGGTCGACCACCAGATCTCCGGTGGTGCCCGAGAGCACGGTCTGGCCGCCTGGGCCAGATCGCGCAGCCGGGCGGTCCGGTTGACGGTCGGGCCGATGTAGTTGCCGTCGTCGCGCAGCTGCACCTCGCCGGTGTGCACGCCGATGCGCAGCCGGATCGGCGCCAGCGGTGCGCGCTGCAACGCCAGTGCGCACGCCACCGCGTCGCTGGCACGGCCGAACGCAACCACGAAGCTGTCGCCCTCGCCCTGCTCGACCGGCCGCACACCGTCATGGGCGGCGATGACCTCGCACACGATGCAATCCAGCCGCGCGATGGCGGCCATCATCTCCTCGGGTTGGGTCTCCCACAGCCGCGTCGAGCCCTCGACATCGGCCAGCAGCAACGTCACCGTTCCCGTCGGCAGCAGCTCGCTCACGCCCAGATCGCTCCAGTTCAACGCCGGCGTATCCCGCGCGCCTTCGCTCATGCGAGCCAGCATTCGTCGACCACGTGCTGCAAAACATCAGCGGAAACGCGTAGATCGCCGCGCCCGCCGTGCGGATGTACGCCTCCTCACCGCGCACATTTACGCGTTCTGACCGATGGTCTTGCGCCGACGACATCGGATAGTCGGATTGTTCCGACCGGAGGGGGACCACCATGACCGTCGACACCGTTCGCTGGGGTAGCCCGAGCGTGTTTGATGCCGGGCTGCCGACCATCGCGTATGAGGACGGCCAGAACCCCGACGACGCGCACCGGCTGATCCGGCAGGCACGACAGCAGGCGCCGATCGCGCTGGGGCCGCACGGGCCGCAGGTGCTGACCTACGACCTGGTGCGCACCGTGCTGCGCGATCCCCGGTTTCGCATGCCGCACGGGCTCGGTCTCGAGGCACAAGGCATCACCTCAGGTCCCCTGTGGGACAGGGTCATTAAGGGCCTGTTGAGCCTCGACGGTGCCGAACACCACCGGCTGCGCCGCCTCGTATCCAAGGCGTTCACCCCCCGGGCTGTCGCACGGCTGCGCACGACGATCGTCGAGGTCATCGGCGATCTGGTGGATCCGCTGATTGGCGCGGGCCACTGCGACGTGGTCGCCGACATTGCCAGGCAATACCCGATTCCGATCATCTGCGCGCTGCTCGGCGCACCCCGCAAAGACTGGCAGCTGTTCTCGGACTGGACCGAGGACATCTTCAAGCTCTTCAGCTGGAACGTCGCCCACGATGCG